>Ga0214543_1000352_pt1 | contig 74027 bp, 43 predicted proteins | sample CNSS2metaG_FD_160094 | JGI IMG/M metagenome (GOLD analysis project Ga0214543, IMG submission 160094) | Root nodule microbial communities from cowpea collected in UCLA plant growth center, Los Angeles, California, USA - CNSS2 | ecosystem: Host-associated > Plants > Roots > Nodule | place: USA... | reverse complement strand
CTGAAAAAGTTGAACAAAGAAGTCATTGTGTACAAAAGGAAGTTATGAACTTCAATACCAAAGGATACATTCTAGGTATGTAATTTATTCTTTTTTAATTCTTATATTAACAAAGTAGTGTATTAGTCATATTTTTGTTGTTGGTGCTTGACGACAATATTCAATGAAATCAAATCTTAAGTTGACATACAACTTTAATTACATTCTAAATTGATCTATTTCATTGATAAACATCAACATGTTTTTAAAACATTAGATTATCATCATATAGATTATTAAATATCCAAAAAACCATTGCTATGACCAAAATTATTACATATAAAAAATACCCGTGCGTTGCACGGGTAGAAGGACTAGTTAACGTATAATTGTGCATTTTAAAATTAAATCTTAGAATCTTTCCTGTCGTTGTCATTCCAATGCTTGATGATGATCAAAGCCAAACACAATAGTGGGCCAAAAAAGAATAAAACAGACAACGTACAGAAACGTATAAATGCCAAGAGAAAAAGAAGAGAAGAGGAGGAAAGAAAGAAATATAACTTTCTGAATGTAGAAAACAAAGAAAATAAGAAGAACTTATTACAGAAGAAAAGCGAGAAGCATGTATATATAGGATAAAAGGTAAAAAAGAAACAGAAAACAACGCTAAGCGCTATTAATCTTCGCTTGGCAGTTCAGTAATGTGATTTTGTTTCTAATTTTTTGAGTTTGTTTCTGATTTTAAGAAGTGTTTTCCTCAAGCTTGGAATAGATATTTAATATTTCTGGTTTAGCACAAATGATGAAAAGTTAAAGGTGATAATTGTTGTAAGTTGGAGTTGTAAAACAATTAAGAATCTTTTAACATTTAAGATTTTCACATAATAAAACACTAATCTTATCTATAAAAGATTCCGTGAATGTGCGGTTTTTAATTTGTAATTTTGTATGCTCTTCAATCACGTTCTTGATGGGTTATTGTGAAAATAACCTTATGCTCAGAGACAGAACCCTAATCCCTTTATAAATCAAGGTCCATCAAATTTATTTTTATTTTATTTTATAAATCAATGTCCATCAAGTTGGTTTTTATTTTATCTTTATTTTATTTTATTATCACTTCCCATAATAATAACTAATAGGTCTTTAAATTTAAATTTTATTAAATCAGAATTGGACTCATCATATATTTCAAATGAGTCACATAATATAATTAATTTGGTCAATTAATTCTAACATTTTTCCACTTGACTCATATGATGCCATAACATTATGTAATTTAATACGTAAACATAATGCGCATTAAAAACCTTACATAAATTGGTTCCATCATTATTCATAATTAAAGATACAAAAATAATAATAGCGGTTACATATCATTGGATCGACATGATCCCTTCCATGCACTAATGTATCATCCCTTTCTCCTTAACATGACCTTAAAACGAGAAGTCCATAATGAGTTCAAACATAATGTCATTTTTCCAAAACAATAACATAACATAATTTATTTTTTACATCATAATTTGCATGCATAAACATAAAGAAGAAAACACATATTTCAGAAACTTATACATTAGAGAGCTTAGAGTGTCACATAAACATTAATAACATTAACATTCACTAGACATAATGTCCATATTCTTTACATGGCCAGTATACAATTTGGACAGTATCCCTTTTGTCAAAGGGTCAACAATCATAAGATATGTGCTACACTCTACGATTCTGAAATCATAAGATATGTCCAATCATAAGATATGTCCAAATAAATTACTTGATCAATGAATCAAGCTATTCAATTGCATGAAGAAAAAAATTTGGAAAACTTCCAATTGCCACGTTCACGTACACGGTTTTAGATTTCACATCATGCCATTCATTACATTTCAATCCAAATTAAAATATTCAATGCTTTACTTTCATTCATTGCCAATTAAATCATCAATGCCAATTAGAATAAAAACTCGTAACAGTTAATTGCTTTCATTCAATTTCAATTAATGGCAGCAAAACGGGACACAATTTTCTAATGGCAGCAGAATCATACATACGCAACTTGAATACATTCATAAAGACAGTGTGATTATAAACCCTCGATTAATAATTAGGGTTCGTGAAAAAAAAATTGGGGATAAACTTAAATTAGGGTTTATAACATTAGGGGAAAACATCATAAAGGAGAAACATCACATAATAGGAAAATCATAAATCTTATAGCACTTGCTATGATACCACATGTAAAACAATTAAGGATCTTTAATTTAAGATTCTCACATAATAAAACATAATAGAGCACTAACCATGATCCGTAAGTGATCCTATATGAATAAGTGTTCTTCAATTTATAATTTTGTGTGCTCTTCAACCACCGTTTCTCAATCTATCTCTTTACCTCTTTTTTCTCTTCTCACACGTTCTTGATGGGCTACTGTGAAAAGAACCTTATGGCCAGAGACAGAACTCCCAATCCCTTTTATAAACCAACTTCCATCAAGTTGGTTTTTATTTTACCTTTATTTTATTTTATTATCACTTCCCATAATAATAACAAACAGGTCTTTAAATTTAAATTTTATTAAATCACAATTGGGCCCATCATAATACTTCAAATGAGTCACATAATCAAATAGGAAGAAGTTTCACCGATCCTTGTTTAACTTTTTCTCAAATAATGTGACGATATATCTATAAATGGTGTAATCATGGAAGACTAGATTAGATACAATCTTTTATAGTATATAGATGATCACAATAAATAAAAACTAATTATGGAGATCTTGCATAAGATAATTCAACCATTGCAATGGAAAATAATCAATCAATAATCAATATAGTGACTGTTTTGGTGATTGACGTAAATCAATAATTATATCCTTTGTCATTAATATTTGTGACCGCTTCAATGACCGATTGATTTAGTGACTGATTTTGTAATTGATTTCGTGACTGATTTAGTCCTTGATTTCGTGATTAATTTAGTGACCAATTTAGTTACTGATTCTATGACTGATTTAGTGACCGGTTTTGTGATTGATTTGGTGAGTGATATTTTGTATTGAAGTTTATTTAGATTTTAATCACAATTATAATTTAGTTTTTTTTAGACTAAAGAATTTTTTTTTAATTAAGTGAGTCAGTGAGCCAACTGATTTAACCCACCAACCCGTGGTGGGTCAGGCAAAGTTCAAATTTTTTGCTCGTTAAGGGTTGGCTCACTAAGTGGCTAACCTGTGGTGGGCGGGGTCTACTAGCCCATTTTGACAACTCTAAACAAAATGGGTAAAATAGTAAATTAATATTATCAAATGACTAAAATCCAACATGAGACATTTGTCAGCAAAATAAACATGGGTAAGAATGTAAAATTCCTAGTATCTTATTTTCTTATATTATAATAGATAATAGATTTTAAATTTGTGTCTACGCACAAGTTAGTGTTTTTTGTGTGTTTTTTTTTATATTATAGTAAATATGTATTATATTAAAAACGAGATTAAAGTAGTTTTATAGATAGATTTAAACATTTGAAATTTCACAAAAACAAATAATACTTTTTAGGAAAAAAAAAATAATTTATTCAAGAAATGTGAGCATAAACCATTTCTACTTTCCCTCCTCCCTCGCGGCTTTACATTCTCCAAATCTTTTAGTTTTTCCCACTTTGCTCCTGTCTCCTTCCGCCATACGTTGAAACTTAGGGATGGGCAAGTTTAAGTTTTCACCATGGTCATTCCCTACCCACACTTCATTGCCACTAAGAAGGCCACCATGGACGCTGGCCTCTTCCTCCCTTCCTCTTTCTACTCCTCATCCATCATTTTCACCAAAGTGATAGGAATAAAATATATATATATATATATATATATATATATATATATATATATATATAAAAGATACAATAATACAATATATTCAAATCATATTCAAGTATGAGTTAAAAATGAGCTACTGAAGCCATAACAACACGAAAAACATCCTTAGTAGAGACCGATGAGAAAGTCTCCTTATAATCAATGCCATCCCTCTAACTATAGCCTTTTGCTACAAGTCTGGCTTTATACCTCTCAACTTTTTCATCTAGACTACGCTTAGTCTTGAAGACCCATTTACACCCAACTAGTTTACAACCTAGTGGCAAATCCACAAGATCCCAAACATCATTATGGACCATAGAAGCTAACTCATCATGCATAGCATTTAACCAATCATCACCATGAGAACTAGAAATAGCCTCTTCAAAAGTAGTAGGATCATCAACATTATTTAGATCATATTCATCCTCTTGAAGATACACAACATAATCATCAAGTATAGAAGACATGCGTACTCTTTGAGATCTCCTCAAAGAAATTTATTCAACAACATCATCATGAACTTTTTCATCTACTACAAGTGATGTGGCATCCACAAGATCTGGAACAAATTCATTTTCATCACGGACAACTGGAATCACATTATCTGCAGGGAGATAAGTGGATGGCACGGGAATAACGACACGGTCTTCTCTAAGAGTGACTGGTCGTGGTGCATTGCTCCCACTGTCCAAATCATCCTCAAACAATACTGCACGGTCAGACTCAATAACCCTCATAGAGTGAGAAGGACAATAAAACCTGGTACCACGAGAACCCATACAATAACCAATGAAGAACCCACTAACAGTCTTGAGATCAAGTTTTTTTAACTAACGATTATAAGGCCTCACCTCTGCCTTACAACCCCACTCATGGAAATGTCTCAAACTTGGCTTCTTCCCAGACATGAGTTCATAAGGAGTCTTTGAAACAAACTTACTAGGTACTTGATTAAGAATATACACAACAGTCCTTAAAGCATCTCCCCAAAGGAAATCCGGTAAAGAGGAATGACTTAACATACATCTCACCATCTCTAAAAGAGTGTGATTCCTCCTTTCTGCAACTCCATTTTGCTGAGGAGTACCAGGCATAGTATATTGAGCTTCAATACCACATTCATCAAGAAATCTAGCGAAAGGTCCAAGATTTCTTCCAATTTCATCATATTTTCTATAATACTCTCCACCTCTATCAGACCTTACACATTTTATCTTCTTTCCTGTTTTCAACTCAATAGCAGCTTTGAAAGACTTAAAAGCATCCAAGGAACTTGATTTTTCTTGTAGAAGGTCTATCCATCCAAATCGGGAATAATCGTCTATTAACATGATAAAATACCTATATCCCCTCATGGAAGTGGGTGTGATAGGTCCACATATATCAGTATGAATAAGCTCTAACACATTGTCAGTCCTGTTTGCTCTTGTATTTCTTACTTTTGCGGTAAGCTTGCCCTTAACACAATCAACACAAGTATCAAAATCAGAAAAATCCGGATCATGCAGAATACCCTCTTTAGTCAACCTCTCAATCTAAGGTCTAGAAATATTTCCCAAACGTCTATGCCATAACATAGAGGAATTTCATCAACTCTACTACGCTTACGTCCAATAACAGAATTAACAGACATGTCATTCAGATTCAGCATGTAAAGTCCATCATATAAAACTCCAGAGCCAACAATAATTGAATTTAAATAAACAACAAGTTTACCATTAGCAAATTCAAAAGTGTGGCCACATTTATCCAAAATTTAAACTGAAATCAAATTCCTTCTCATAGAAGGTACATAAACAATGTCTTTCAATAACAAAACATGTCCAGAAGGTAAATTTAAAGAAACTACTCCTATGTCTTCAATTGGTGCTCTAGCTCCATCTCCCATGATAATCTTGGACTCGACATCACTTGGTTTTCTCAGACTTGTGAACCCCTGTAAAGAATTCACAACATGAATAGTGACACCCGAGTCTAACCACCAATAATTGGGAGGAACATCATTAACATTAGATTCAAAACAAGCTAGAGCATATAGGAGTATACCTTCCTTATCAACATTCTTCTTCTTAAGAATATAATAGTCAACTAGCTTGTGTCAAAATTTCTTACAATAGGCACAATTCCCCTTGAAGTACTTCTTCTTAGGCTCCAAAACCACTTATGCTTTCCCTGTGTTCCCCTTTTCAGGACGAGATTTACCTTTGAACCCCTTTTTCACAAGTTTAGTGCCAGAACTAGTAGTTGTGAACTGCACACTATGAGACTTGGTCTTTTAAATTGATGCTTCCTCTTGAGAAATAATAGCTATCATTTCATCAATTGTCCATTCCTCCTTCTAAGTGTTGTAAGAGATTCCATAACTTGCCAAATCAAGTAACTATCACCAAGCTCTACCTTTAGAGATTTGAGTTTGTTATAATAGTGTACAAGCTTCATCATATGCTCACGAACACCACTGACACCATCATATTTGGTCTTCTCAAGAAGTGACAAATATTGACCCTTTTGAGCATTGTCAAAAGTCTTAAACTTTTCACCAACTGATCTCATAAAATCCTTAGCATTGTCATTATTCGGAATGCTCTATCGAATAGACTTCTCCATGGTATATCTGATCACCATCAGGCACACCCTGTTCGAGTGTTCCCATTTTTCACGAGAAGCTCTTTGGACTCTAGCGGACTCAGGCGTAATAGCTGAAGGTTCTGCTTTTCTCAAGGAAAAATTCATGTTGGTAATTGCTATATACAAATTCAAAGATTCTTTCCAGTCCTCAAAATTTGTCCCATTTAAAGTTTTGACCGAAGTCAATGGCATAGGCAAAGAAGCTAGTATCAAAATAACAAAGAAACATTTAATACACACTTATTGTGTAAATAAACAAAATAAATGTTTTTGAATACACAGCAAAATATGCCTATAATACCTAATTATTTCTCATTCGTTATGATCCCGCCTAAGGGTCTCAAATCATAATAAATAAGAAATATAATAAAATACAATGCACATCTCATGTTAAAAGAAATCTAATACCGATAGGGTACAAGACAAATAATTGACATAATAAAATTCAAAAAATACATTGTATCAAGAAAAATAAAATACATTAATAATAAAGTACCGATAAGGTATAATTAATATTAATGAAATATCAAATTAATTAATAAAATAATTAAATTATATCATTCCCACAAAATTTCATACAACTGTGCCCACGATAGGTGAGCTAACAATTATATAAAATTATATCATGCATAACAAAAATATAATAAATTATATAATGCATGAAATAATAATAATATTATTTATTAGTATTATTATTTTTAATTTTAATTTTTTTTAATATGTGAAGATCGGTTCAAAACGCATGCCGAAACTGATGCAAAACACAGGTCGAGAGGGTGCAGAACGGAGGCCACCAAAAAACGTAACTGTCAGCCACCATAAGCCACCACCACACCGTGTAGGCCGTCGATAAAAATACCCAGATCAGAGCAGCAAAACCAAAATCGTTCAGGAAAAGCATTTACGAACAACAAAACCAGCATACAAAAGCATATGCAGATCCTCCACTGCCATTGTTAGCGACGCAAAACCTCCGCTCATGAAACCTTCGTTCAACGCTGTTGCACATAATGCAGACCACCACCACGCAGATCGAGCACCGTGACCACCTCCGATGCAGCGTCATGATGTAGCGTCAAACATTTCTCGCGAAAGAGAAAATGAAATTGGTTGGTGGTGAACCGGGAGAAACCAGGGGCTTTGATTTTGAATCTTGATTTATCCAAAAACCAATTGATATTGATATATTAGGTTTTGAAAAACAATAAAAAATCTCACGAGCAAAGATCGTGATATTCCATAAAGGGTTTTACTCCTAATTAGGGTTCCAATTTGGTGCTTTTGTAATATTAATTAAACCACATCAGACCAATAATTAATAAATAATTAAACTCTTTAATCAAATTTTGAATGCAATAAGTTCTCCCGTAAGAATGAACAGTTATGAAAAATATGATACACTTTCAAAAAGAATAATTATATTTTGTATCTCATAGCTCTGATACCAATTAATAAGAATAAAATATATATAAGGTACAATAATACAATATATTCAAATCATATTCAAGTATGAGTTAAAAATTGTGTACCTGGAATTAATGAAGGATCAGAAGCACGTAGTATGAGATGCTATTATTCTCTTTTTGATAGCTATTCTAAAACTTAAGAGTGTTTTACGTTGTTACTTAAAAACTGACTAATGGGTGTCAGTTTTATAACCTCTCGGTAGAGACCAGGGACCTCTCAAATAAGTATATGATTATCCAAGCCCATCATAAACCGTTTACTAAACAATCCAACCCATCATGGATCGTTCATCAGAAAACCCAAAATTATATATATTACCCATACAATAATTAATTATGTGCAATATAATTAACATTAACAAATAACTTAATTTATTGATTAATGCTAATCCATAATAATAACAACATAGAGAATAATAATTTTATATAATAAAATTATATAAAATATAACACAAAGATGACCTCAACAAGATCGACACTTACAAGGTCGTTAAGTATGTTGAATATGGCATGGTTCTTGGCCTGGGCACTAGCTGAACCGTTGAGTATGTCGAATCCAATGAGCTTTTTCTTTAGGGAAAACTCACATACATCTTCAGAATACTCACCTCCAAGATAAACAACAAATAGGCACTGCTTTAGCAGACCTAGGGTTTTCGGGGTGGAGGTAAAATTGTGTATAATACATGGCATAAAGGTTTGTTTTCTGATTTTCTATTATAAAAGTGTTTTACACTCTTTAGGATCCCCTATAATAGCTAGTTGTAGTTGTATTTAACCTTGTTCTAGAGAAATATTTTCCATTTTGTTTCCATTTTGAATTTAGGTTAAATTATTTCTCGCTTGGGAGCTTCTCCCTACACCTCAAATGATTTTTCTAGTACCTCCAAAACATTTGAAACTTCTTAGTTTACCCTTAAGTAAAAATGAAAACCTTTTATTTTCTCTCTTACTTAATGCCTTAACAATTGAGCCCCACCCCCAAAATTTTTTTACCTAGCACCGCTTTAACTCCACATCTCTTCTCCCTACATCCTCCCAAGTCTTTTTTTTTCTCTCCACATCCGGAAGTTTGCAACTCTCCCCCCATCTGCAACAACTGCTAGCAACCCCTCTGTTATGGCCCTGTTAAAAGAAAAAGCCAAAAACCAATAGAAAGTAATCCTCTCTGTTATTAATCTTCTAGAATACGAACACTAAAGCAAAAGATACAATTAAGAAAATTCCAAAGTCGGAGACGTTGGCTAGAGAGTAAGAAAGAAAGGAACAGAAAAAAATTTTCCATGCTCCTCCAATCATGCACCAATCATTTTATGCCCTTTTCTTCCTTAGATTCCCTCAACTTCCACGTTTTGCATTTCTCTCTCTTGCTACGCCTCATTTCTCTCTCTTCCTTAGATTCCCTCAGCTTCCACGTTTTGCATCTCAATGCCCCCTTCATTAAAATTGACCTTGTCCTCATGGTCAAACTGAGGAAATTGAGATTTTAGTCGGACGACAGATTCCCAAGTGTTGTTAGACGCATCCAGAGGGGACCATTAGACACAGACTTGATCAATCCAGCGTCCTTGTTGTTGGATACACCGAGAATCTAAAATAGCCATTGGAACGGGTACGGGAGCATCAACTGTGGCTGCTAACGGAAGGGGATAATATTGTTGGTGACCAGTACCGATGCATTTCTTCAGAAGTGACACATGAAAAATAGAATGAATGCGAGCAGAAGGAGGCAATAGGATGCGGTACGCAACAGGCCCAATCCGTTCAATGACAGGAAAAGGTCTAAAATAGCGAAGCCCAAGTTTCTAGTGATGGTGTTCGCGCAACGTAACTTGTCGATATGGTTGAAGCTTGACATAGACCATGTCACCCAACTGAAATTCAACATTGGCACGCTTGCGATCAATAATCTGCTTCATACGTTGTTGAAGGAGCTGTTCCACATCAGCTGGAACAGTGGCGATAGGGTCTCTAAATAGCACTGGAGGAAGCCACCCGTAAACAACCTGAAAAGGAGAGAACCCTGAAACAGTTTGGTAAGATGTGTTATACCAATACTTAGCCCATGGAATAAATTGGAGCCAATTACGAGGTCGCTCAAAAACGAAACAATGAAGGTACATCTCAATACAGCAGTTGAGAGCTTCCGATTGGTCATCCGTCTGCGGATGATACGTTGTACTCATGGCTAAAGTGTTGCCCTGACTTTTGAATAATTGCTGTCAAAAATGACTCGTAAATGTTTTGTCACGATCAGACACAATGGTCTTAGGTATCCCATGTAATTTAACAACATGTTGGATGAATTGTTCTACGACTGATGCACTCGTAAAATGAGTTTTTAAAGGAATGAGATGAGCATATTTTGATAATTTGTCAATGACCACAAGAATAACTGTGTAACCGTGCACCGGAGGAAGTCCGGTGATGAAATCCATAGCAACATCTTCCCAAATGTTTTGCGGAATGGGCAAGGGATGCAAAGGTCCAGCAAGTAGGGAATGAGAAATCTTTGCCTGTTGAAAAACTTGACATTGCCACACATAATTTTTACTGTGATGTTGCATTCCATGCCAAAAAAATTGCATAATCAATCGTTGATAAGTGCGGAGGTACCCGGCATGACCACCCACGGGAGAATCATGAAACTCCTTCATAATTGTTGCAATTAGAGGAGAGTTAGCAAGAACCACCGAACGATCTTTCCAATACAAAAGGCCGTGAGATTCTCGATAAAAGGGATTTGACTCGCCATTGCGTAGAGCAAGGAGAATGGAACTATATTCGGGGTCCTGAAGCAATTCAGCCCTCAAAGTATTGAGGAAGTCACAATGTTGAACTGATAAAGCAAAACAGTCCAATCTGGATAAGGCATCAGCACCAGAATTTTGTGGGCCAGGTTTGTATTCAATGACAAAGTCATAACCATGAGTTTATGCATCCATTGCTGTTGTTCGGGCGTTTGCAGAACCTGGTCCATGAGAGGGCGCAAGCTTTTATGGTCTATTTTAATAACAAAACGATGTCCGAGCAAATAATGGCGAAATTTAGCCACCGCCTCAGTAATGGCTAACATTTCTCGTACATAAGCAGACTTAGCTTGTAACCGGGGTGACAATTTCTTAGAGAAGAAGGCAATGGGATGACCCTGTTGTCCCAAAATAGCTCCGATACCGGTTTCGGAAGCATCTGTTTCGAACTCGAAGGGTATAGAAAGTAATCCTCTCTATTATTAATCTTCCAGAATACGAACACTGAAGAAAAAGATACAATTAAGAAAATTCCAAAGTCGGAGACGTTGGCCAGAGAGTAAAAAAGAAAGGGACAAAATTTTCCCACGCTCCTCCTATCATGCACCAATCATTTTATGCCCTTTTCTTCATTAGATTCCCTTAGTTTCCACGTTTTGCATTTCTCTTTCTTGTTGTGCCTCAATTCTGTTACCTCATCTTTCAGATCATTTGCCGTGTGGTTGGGCGCATCCACACCCATAACACCCTCCCTTCCTTCAAGTAAGTTTTTTTTTCAATTTATACTTTATTATCTTTTATTGTAGCTTGTACCCATTTATTTACTCAGATTTCACTGCCTTTGGTGTTATACTTGCTTCGATTAATTTATTGCATTGCCATTATTTTGTTGTGGACTTCATTATGAAATTTTATTTTTTAAGATCATATTTATGATGTACTAGATGTCAACATCCGGTTCGTTGGTTTTTGTTACGGATGTGGACATCCGAAATCATTATTTTTTGAAACCTTTTGCCCACACCGGATGTGGACATCTGGTATTGTAAATTTTTGCTACAGATGTCGACATCTGAAAAGGTAATTTTTTAGTTTTTTCAATATCGGATGTTGATATCTGGTACTATTTTCAATTAATATTTTTGAAATATATTTTAATTGCGGTTTTCGACATCCAGTATTTCGAAAATAAAAAATCACAAAACAATACCGGATGTTGACATCCGTAAAACACATTAATATACCAGATGATATTCATAATAACAAATAATTTTATTAAGTAAACCATATCAGATGTCGATATCCAATATTAAAATAATGTTTAATAGTTAAAGATGTCAGCATCCGGTGAACACGTTAACATATCGGACGTCAACATCTGGTATAGAGAAAATGTTATCAAAAAACAACATATATCAACAATGCAGTATGCCATTAGAGGAGGAGGTTGGAGAGGGTACATTGTAGTGTTTTTCAACACTTTAAGTGAATTTGAAGCTGCATGGGCTTTCGGTTGACATGGGAGCTCAATAAATTTAATTATCGTCACCTATTTTGATTAGCAAGGACATTAATATAATTAAGATTATTACTTGGGGGTAGTCGAGAAATCGTTGGAGGTGCATGGAGAAGCCCCTCACGCTTTGAAATGTGGCACCTTCTACCTTTTATTGGGTTTGGTGAAACACAACTCTTCCTAATACTCTTCGCTAGGTTTCGGAAGTGCAATGCGATGCTTAAACATCACACTCCAAAATTTTACCTTAACTTCTTTCGTTTTTAGTGACAACTAAGAACATGCATAACTTTAATATATTTAATTTATTATATATTTTAAAAATTTAACTTATCAAAGACACCAGAAATTATTTAAAATAATTAATATAAAAATATAATATCATTTTTTCAGTTTAACAAATAAGAAAGAATAAAAAATATAATATTCCATAATGTAATATAAAATCTCTAACATTTCAAAAACAATTATGTTAATATTTTCCAAATATAAAATTTGTGTTACTTACCTATATTAATGTTTAATAAACAAGTATATTTTAATATCCTGACTATTGTATTTAAATAGCTAGCACAACAGATCCACCCATGTCAAATTGCGTACAATGCTCTTATTACTTTTCTTCGTAAGACAATCCCATCACTAAACAATCTCATTTGCTCCTTTCAATGTTGTCACGGTTATCTTAAGCTCAGTCCCACGATAGGCCATATCTTGTTGTGTGTGTTGTCTCCTTATAAAGGAGCCTTTTACTTGTAATGTACAACCTGCACATACTTATGAAGAAAGAGATTCCATTAAATCACATGACAAGCAGACCCTACACCAGCTCAGCTTACTGGTATCGCACCAAAACTCAGCAACACACATCAGAACTCAACAACCAATAATACAAAGTGATTTTGGTCTAAACAGTAAGCTGAAGATCACACCTGCAAGCAAAAAAATGTCCATGATCATAAGGTCTAGGTTATAAATCAAAGATTCTTTACAACTACCCTGCTATTCTCCCTAGCTCAGGAACACTAAATGAATAATGGATTCCTATCCTATAGATCTTAAACAAAGTATGAGACATAGACACCAATAAGAAAAGAAAAAGTTTACATTTATATTTTTTTTATTTTTGCCAAGTCCATACTCTCACTTGGACTATACTAATTTCTTCTAGGCTGGTACAACATTCCTAAAAACAATATGATTTCAATAGTTCTATTGAATACACACTATACCAATTCACATTCTCTTTCATAGCATATTTCCTTTATGATTGATGAAAATGTGTTTGAAACTAATTGTGGCTTAACCCCGGAATCCTTATCCAATTATTACACACTGTGAGACCCCTTTATTTCTTCTTCTTCTTCTTTTCTTTTTTGCCTTTTTGCCGAAAGCACAGAAAACAACTCCCTTACGTTTACACTCTCCACTCCACACAACCTTCCATCAGCCACTTCTCTTCAGTGCACCCTTCTTTTCTTTTGTAACTTTTTCCCTTCTCTTGCAACCAGATCCTGGAAGTGAAGCTACTGTAGAGCCCTCTGCTGATTCCAATTTCGTTGCTCCACCACCTCTGAGTAAGTCAACAATGCAGTTTTGATCTCCTTTTTGTGTTCAAATTCAAAATTTTGTCCCAAGTTCTAATATTAATCAGAACATTCATCTTTTTCGTAACCTTGTGTTGCAATTTCTTAGGTTGAGTTGAGGTTTCTGCCCTTACTGGTTGAGGTTGATTTCACCAAGCTTAAAATCAGTAAAAAAGTAAGGAAAGCTACCTGTTTTCTTGAATTTTTGCATAGAAACCATTTTTGATGACTTTGATTGCATGATTAGGTGTGAAATGATGTTGAATTGCCTGTTTGCGTTGAATTGGAGTTTTTGGTATGAATTTTTTGGAGTTTGCATGCGAGATCAGATTGGGAATCTGATGTTTTCGCCCAAGCAAGCAGCTTTCGCACGAGCGAAAACACCATAAACTCATCTTTGTTCCCTATGCGAATGGTCGCCTAGGCAAGCTATTTTTGATTGAGCGAGAGACAATCTCGCCTAAGCGAGAAAACCCAGCCTGAGAGAGAATTCGCACAGATTTAAAGTGCTCTCTACTTTGAGTCTCGCTCAGACGAGAATGATCCATTTAGGCGAGAGAATCCTTTTGCTTGGACGAGACCTTCTAGCTTGAGCGAAACCCACTACAGTAGAGTATTTATTTCCTTATGTGTTATGGATGAATGAATACCCTCAGTGTTAAGGCATGAATTGTTATAATAATATGCTTGAATTGGTGTATGATAACCTGCGTGGTGTAAATGTGTGAATTGGACTATGAGAGTTGTGGTTGATCTAGAATTCCATGGGGAAATTCTAAAGGGTATGATTGTGTGAATTGGACTATGAGAGTTGTGGTTGATCTAGAATTCCATGAGAAAATTCTAAAGGGTATGTTTTAGTGTATGTAAGGACATGAGGACTCACTATTGGGGGTATCCTGAAACTCCAATAATTATTCACGCTCAAATAGAGCAGAATGGATTATGTCGTGAGGAGTAGCAGGAGGTCCTAGTCTTTGGACTTGATCAGGTCTTAGATGAGATCCAAGAGATCCAATGTCACTTATATAATCCGGATAATTGAGTCTAATGTCATTCCTTCTTTTCTGTGTTATTATAATCCAATTGATTTTCGGTGAAATATGAAATTAATATTAAGTTTTTAATTGAATTATATGTTTCTTCTAATCATATTAGCTTACCCTTCTTGCTTGTGTCTGTTTTCTTGTGTGGCTTTCCTTTTTGCAATGATCATCAATTAATTGATGTGAGTAGAGAAAGATGCAAGTGAAGGCACTCCCTTCTTGGATAGGAGTTAAGACAATAGAATAGAGTTTCTGATAATAGCCTTTGTTATATGTTTTGATTAGAGTTGGAACTTTCTGTTAACTCCTTTCTAACATAGGTTGTAAATATAATTGACATTTCTATAGTTATTTGGATGATTGTATTAATACTCTCTATTAACTTCCTTCTACTATCTGCCTTGTCTTATCATGATTGTATATTTCCTTTAGTAGTGTAAAAACTATTAAATGGGATGTTACACACACAATATGTAAGACCCGGGAAAATTAATTAAATAATTAATTAATTAATAAATGCGGGTAGAAGACGCCTTTATGGCATTAATTGTTGTTTAATGTGATGTGAAAAAGTACTAGCTCAAGTGGTTGAGAGTATTTTGGTTATGTAAGAGGACTTGGGTTCGAGTCCTAAGTATGCCAATTATGTGTGATTGTTTTGTTATTGATTTTTAAGAATATGTATGAGTGGGTGATTGGTACTGTAAACTTATGTTGATTGTGATTGGGTGATGATCTGCCAACTTTGATCACACATTCCAAGTTAGAGGTGCTGAATTATGTGCGTTTTACTTGAGTTGTATTTCTTTGTGGTGTGCTCGATTGGGGTCTGAATTTGGTATGCTTTTAGGGGTTTTATATGCAGTTGTGATTGAGTAATTGTGTACTCTTGGTGTTGTGCAATTTCTTGAATATATCACGCAAGTGTACGTGGGTTTTTACGTAGTTCTTTTAGGGAAGTAATGCGATGGTGTCAAATGAGATGAAAATTCAATTATTAAGCATGATTCTGATGTACTTGTGCCTCTACATTGTGTTGATAATGATTGGTTGGTGTTTTGGTATGATTTTGACGAAGTGGGTGCGTGAACAGACTCGAAACCCTGCAAGTCTCGCCCAAGCAGGTCCATCTCGCCTAAGCGAGAGTTGCAGAGTTTCACGTAGAGTTCTGATTCGTGGTTCTCGCCTAGGCGACCAAGGAGGGGTTTGAGCGACATGGTCTCTCGCTCAAGCGAGAGGCACTCGCCTAAGCGAGTTCGCGAGGAGAACTTGGAGGTTTGAGCGCGATTTCTCGCCCAAGCGAGAGGCTTTGGAGTTTTGAGTGACTGACACTCTCGCCTAGGCGAGAGTGGTTTGCCTAAGCGAGTTCTCGAAATGTGTTCATGTTGGTTTTGTCGAATGCTCGTCTAAGCGAGATTTGTTTGTTATTGGGAGAAAGTGTGACTCGCCCAGACGAGGAGATCTCGCCTAAGCGAGATGACGTGTTGATGTTGAGAAATTTCAGGTAGTTGTGTACTTGTGTGTGGTGTTTTGGTGATCTATTCTAAAGTATATGTTGTGTATGCATGTGGTGTGGTGGTTGCGCTTAAAGGAATAAGTCCATTAGGGGTCTTGGATGTGCTCGGTGGTTGGACACATGATGGGCATGGAACTGGTTGAGTTTCCGTCGGCTAATAATGGGCGAGGAGTCCTTAGTATGGTGATTGCATGTGTCGGGCGCACGATGGGCAAGGAACTGTTATGTTCCCATCGACTACTATCGGGCGAGGAGTCTATAGTATGGTGATTGCGTGCGTGCCAGGGTCCAAGTGTGAGACTTGGATGTTTTTACTGCAGACGAGGAGTCTGTAGGGCAGGACTATGAGCGGGATAGGCTCATAGGGTTGGACCACGAATGAGTCAGTTTCGTGGGAGCACAGGGAAGTCCCAAGACCTAGTTCATGCATATGACTCATGAAGGACCATGAGGCCATGATTTAGGTCATTTGGAAGTTATAAATTTAGTTATGTTATTTTGGGTTGGGAAACAAAATTATATCATGTTTTGTATATATATGTTGTGCATAGTTCACCCTTTCTGTGTGTGTGTAGCGATGATCGGATAACTTATTATCCGGGAGCAGATGATGTGACAGGTGGGCCAGGTGACACTTAGACGCGGAGCGAGGGCTAGCAGGGGGATAATTTTGTATATGTATATAAATGTACATTTTTAGCTTTGAGGAAATTATGTAATCCCTTTGGGAGTATTTGATTTTAATTCGGTTTTATGAATTATGAATTACTGGATTTATGGATTTTAGTTTTAAAGTTTTAAATTTCCCGTGTTTTGGGAAATAGTTTATATTAAATGCAGCACTTGTTGGATTTCGAATTTTCATTTATTTTAATATCAGTAATATTTCTTAGGGATGTTACACAATCCATATCCAAGTATATAATTTTTAAATTATTATATATTTTTCATGATTATAGAAATATAGTATATTATTTATAAATATTATAAAAGATAAAATGATAAGGCAATTATTTTAGTATAGAATATAATTAAATTTAGGATTAAATATGTTTTTAATCTCTAAACGTTTATAAGAAATCGAACTTAATCTATGTTCCAAACTTTGATACAGTTTGGTTCCCAAACTTTAAAAATAAATAGATATAGTCATCATAACCTAGTCGTCTTAAATTTTTTTTTTTGGCATGTAAAATGGTGTTTCTACATTTGAGTTGTTTAAATTGTTTGACATGTTCAAGACTAAATATCATCCTGAAAAGTCTTGTTAAAAGAAATTGAGGTCATTAGCTAAGGGGACTATAATCCTTCAATTTTAGTGTTTGATAATCAAAATGTATCAAAGTTTGGAAGAGGAAGGAATTCCAAGTTTAAGTTTAAGTTTAAAGACTAAAAATCAGCTTAAATTTATATAAATGGTCTCTCAAAAACTAAAAATAATGCAATAATATTGTCATAAATGTCATTAATCTAAAATGGTTATCACTCATCTTTCCATAAACTTGGGATCAATATAAGAATAGTCACTCGAAATAATATCGATCATGTATGCGTAGAAACCTAGTATTTCTCCATCTTGTGTTAAGCAAATATTTGCATAAATAAGAAGACAAGTAAACATTAATAAAAAATTAAACCCATCTTGAACCCATTTTCAAAGTATATATAACTAAATACTATAGTGTGAAGATTCTAACATATACAATATTAATTGATTAAATATTTATTACTTCACCTATATATTTAATCTAACTTAAAGATCGAAATATCTTTAGAAACAGCCACTTATCTTCGATTGATAATGGAGAAAAAAGAAACAACTTAACAGATGAAAAAAACAACATTTCAACATATTAAAGGAAACATTTTGCGTCTTATAGAAGATATTGAAAATGAGAAGTAGTATAGTCTGTTTCTATTCGTAAAACAGTACCCTGTCAGAAGAAATTTCTCCGTTTCTATTCATAAACAGTCAGAATTAATTGAGATAAGAGACAGTGAGATCGGAGCCGTGGATTTTCTCTCAATTTTCACATAAGTGCCCCATATAAGAATCTTCAGTCAAAGCTTGTCTATTCACAACACTTACTAAGTTATGTTTCTTGAAAAACAAAAGATCTTTAATGTTGCTAATACTTTAATGTCTGTAGAAATGTATTTCTCATACAATAAAAAACAAAAAAAAAAATGTATGGTTTGTATTATTTTTAAAGAAATACTTATTAGATAGAATAAGCATATTTCTACTTATTACATAATGTGTTTGTTTGTCTAATTTATTCATGTTTATTATATAATAAGCAAATTCCATCTTCTATTATTATTTAAAAAAATAAACATATATATATATATATATATACACTTAATAATTCTTCTATTATTAATACCTCTAACTAAACTCGTCGTGATTTAAATACTTAATTGCCACATTTAGCCAAGACAAGCAATCAAAAAATTAAAATCAAGTTAAATAGAAATTTAGGTCAAGGAACAAAGAAATAGACACATCACCCAAAAGTACCATAATCATTAATCATGTCTCATAAAACTGAAGTTATATATTCTGATTTATATGGGACAATAACAGCTCATACATAATACTCTATATCTTCTACTAGTGCCTACACAAGCAGCTTCACCACTACTTCAGTTACAGACTTTATCACAGACATAAGATAACTCGTACAAGCCTCAAGGAAGCATTTTCTAGCCATTCCCATGTCATGTCACGTGGCCTTTTATTCAAACATAGTATAACATAAAACACCATGCTCCCACCTCACTGCACACTGCATCACAACAACAACAACAACAACTCATTATAAACTGTAAGATAAAAAACCTTCTCACTGTAACAAAAGATCACAAAAGACTAAAACTTGTATGACTTCTTCAAACGTAGAAGTTAGGTTCTGATTCTTGCTATTGACATCAGAGAAAAATTTAGCATAGAAATCGCTATAAACTATGTTAAGATATTAAACATCTCGGTTATAAGATTATCTTAGTAGTAAAATTAAAAAAAGGTAATGGAGTACCTGTTACAGTCAGTGCTAGGGCTGATCTGGTAAGGAATGTTTACATGACATTGCTTGGGAAGACTAGCAGCAAGGTTGAGATTCCTAGGATTGTAGGTGATGCCACTGCCACTAACAGCATTCTTGATGCAGTTGCAAACAGCTTGGCGGTCAGGTGTGGTCTGAGCCAGGCCATAGAGGTTCTTGATCCCATTGCAGCACTGATCAGGAACATTGGTTCCACCATACATCACATAGGAAATGCATGGGCTCAGGTTGCTCACAACTTGCCCACATGTCACCACTGCCTCTACCCTGGGAGTGCTTGTTGCTCCAAGAACCACCCACACAATGCACAACAAAGAAACCCTAGTTCCCATGGTGGCCATGATCAACCACTCAACCCTTGCAAGAACCAGATATGGAAAGGTAGTGTAGTAATTATGTGTTTGGGGCCTTTTCTTTTCTGTGTTGTGGTGCTTTGGAATGCTATGGTGGTTGTGGTTATATAGAGGGAGAAGGGTATGGGGCTGGCTAAGATGTTAACAGTCATGTGGCTGTTCTTATTGGGTAGTTGAAGCAATTCAATGCATTAATGGAGTGTAGTTGAGTAAGTAAATGCCACACTATACTAGGGAAGAGTGATGATGAAGAGAAACTATGATGATGTCTACAATTTGTTGGAGATTTTTTTTTTCTTTTTTCTAACGAGTAATATCCAACAGCAACATTTTTTTGTTTCTGAACACCTAATGAATACCATAATTTCTCTATATTTTCTTTTTGTATCACATCATACAGTCTGTATATTTATATTCCTACCGGCACCATAGACTCACATCATTTAGAAGATCCAAATTTAAGGTTTTTTTCTTCTTCTATCATGTGTATCTTTAAAAAAGATAAAATCATAACAAAATCTTAGAATGAAAAGAAAAACAAATATTTAAATTGTTTTTAATCTTCACTACTGGTGAAACTATTAGATATGATACGAACAACCCAATATATAGTATGTACTATGTACTAATGTATAATAGTGACATAACATAAAATGAATACTTTCATAACAGAATGTTGGATTAAAAAAGTTGATTGAAAAATAACATCGACAACAATTATAATGCTATATCTAAGTTGCACTGTCTGGTGACTGAAATCACTGTTACGTATCACAGAGTAAATGATTATCCATTTTCCGAGCAGTGTCAATGTTTCCAACAAGTAGGTCACGTGTGGATTAAGATTATGGTTGAAGTTTAGTAATCTTTGGAACAATTAAATAATTCTTCTACTCTTACTCTAGGTTTTTCGGTTGGCCACAGGCTACGTTTCGAGTTAATCACTTCTTGTTTTTATACTTAAAACTACATTATGCAAGTTAAAAGGAAAAAATAAATTATTGTATCCCTATTGGTATTTCTATAAGGTGAAAGAAGGATTTAAAAGGACCATAAAGAAAGAGAGAGAAGAAAAAAGGTGTCTATAAGAGTAAAAATACGAGTTGAAGAAAGATATTTTGACTATTAAACTTAAACAATTTTCTTTTATATATGAGACGACATCTTTTAATGGGTTTAAAATAAAAAAAATAAAAAAAAAATGAAAAGAATCAAAAACTACTTAAAAGAGATGTCACATTAATTATAAAAAAATGTCAAAATTTAATTATTAAAAATTATTATTTTAAAATATATAAAAAAGAATTGAAAAAGAATATTTGTACATATTTTTCTTAATAAAGACCATTATAATTATCTTATTACACATTTTATTTTATGTCTGTTTTATTTAACTAAATAAGAAAAAATATAAGTTTTGATTTTTATTTCATTTTTTTTAACAATTTTTCTTTCTTTCTTTTTTTTTTTAATCAGACATATCATAAAAGAAGAATTTTAAAAATATTTATGGAGGTTATTGAAAGGTAAATAAATATTAACATTTCTTTTAATACTTTTTTTCTCTCATATTATACTTGCCACATATATCATTTTCCATGTCGCATTCATCTAACTCACAGAAAATGAAATGTGAGAGTTTTATCATTAAAAAAAAGTATTACAAATATAAAATAGAGTACTAGAATGCTCCAACTTTTTTCAGACAACATATACCACAAAAATATTTAAGGAATAACTTTCTAACAATATATATATTTATTGATATTATGCAACTGCATGTATTTTGGAGAACAGAAGCAGGTATGGACTGGTTAAATTATAAATGCTATATGTATATAGGTTACAGCAAAGTTATATCCTGCAACTGCAGAATATGATAAACATCATTTAAGAGGGTACATATATATATATATATATATATATATATATATATATATATATATCATTTTAATTTCTTATTTCTTTACTTGAAAAACAAAAAGTGCTGAGAGGGGAAAAAAGTGGGAAAGCACAAAAGGAAAAAGATGATGATTATTCACCTCTGAAATCATTCATATATTTTATTTGATAATTTAAATATGTAATAGTTAAAAAAATAAAATGTAGAGACTAAGTAAGATATTTTAAGTACAAAAAAGATGAAAATATTATAATCATAGGGATCAAATAAGTAGCTAACTTGATTTGTAAATAAAATTTGGAATAAACTTAGAGTGAATTGGATTTTTATGACTAATAAGAATTAAGACAAAGTTCAAATATAAAAAAGTACATACGTAATTATTTAATAACAAGATATTTACATTTACAATTAAAAAACTCGAAAGTTAATTAATTTAACTATAAATATTATTTTTTATTTAAATAATTCTCCAAAATAATATTCACGATTTGTTTTATAAATGTGTAGGCTTAAATACTTTTTTTAAGACCCGTGAAATTTAATTAATTAATTAATAAATGCGGGTCGTGGAAGCCTTTATGACATTTAATAGTGGTTGATGTGACGTAAAAGAGTACTAGTTCAAATGGTTGAAAGTACTTTGGTTGTGTAAGAGGACTTGGGTTTAAGTCCTATGTAAGCCACTTATGTATTATTTAATTATTATTGTTTTAATAATATGAATGTGCGTGTTAAGTAAGAATATAGTAATTGAGTTATGTTAGTTTAACATGAAACATGAATTGGCATGATGGTTAGCATTGATTTAATATTTGCATGATTAGGGGTTCAAACCTTGGTTTGAACAAAATGATTTTCTTTTTGTTAAAATCTACACTAGCATGGAAGTGAAGAGGCACATAAACCCTAAGGCATGTGGCAGCAAGGGTGGCTGGAAACAGAAGGTAGTATGCTTGCAATCTTCGTTATATTCGCAACCGCCTGGCGGTAGGGCATGAACCGCCAGGCGGCTTATGTGTTTTCAGCCTATTTTCTGGGTTCGCCTATGAACCGCCGGGCGGTTGAGGGTGGCCCGCCAGGCGACGCAACGTGCGTCTTCTTATTTTTTTCGTTTTGGTTGGTTTGTCAGCGATGCTGTGGTGTTTGGGTTGTATTTCTATTGTACATATTTAATTGACATGATGAATTATGAGATTGTAGTTACTAAATTGATTGGACATTGCATGAACTTGAAAAGTTCATGAATATCAATTGGTGGGTTGATGAATTGGGGATTTCATAATCACACTAAATTAAAGGGAAAAGGTTAATGGAATTTTACTTATTGGAAGTTTTAGGAATGGATCATGAACCTAAACATGTGAGTACAACCTTTTGAGTCGTAAATTGAATGAAATCAGAGTTGTTGTGAAGGAGGCAAGGTTCGCAGGTGCAGGAACCCCCTGGCGGCACCATATTGGCCGCCAGGCGCCACACCAGAGGTGCGTGGTGTGTTGATTCACGAAAAACGTTGTTTTTCGTACTTTTCGCGTAACAGTAACCGCCGGGCGGTATTTTAGTCCCGCCAGGCGCCAATCGTCTAATTCTGGGCGCTAGGCGCCACCAATTTTTCTGGTTCGCGCAGTTTTCGTAAAACTGCATTTCTCGATTCGTTAACCGTCCGATTTAGGTGAAATTTTGACAAGTGGTCCATAACATGTGGTTCTTCACTTTAAACAGTAGAGATTGGATTTGGAGGTCAGTAGCTAGAGATATACATTACCTAATATTACTAATTTTGGAGTTTGTAAAATACATGAATAAGCCTTTGATGAGTTCAAGTAACTTCTAATGAAGCATAATTGGGTGCATGTGGTAAGTTAAATTCAGAACGTATGTTAATTGGGTACGAGTGAGATAATTATGTGAGATATGGTATGGATGGTGAAACTTTACCCTAGTCGTGGTTTTGTGCTTGTGAATTTTTATTGAGGTACATATGCAATATTGACAAAAGTGTGGTGTCATGAGTTTATAAAAATATCAGACTGTATGATCCTAAGACGAGGTGTATGTGGAATGTATGTGGCATGTTTAAAGGGGTAAGTGAAGGAGAGTATGGGTGCATGACAATACTTGATTTGATGGCATGTTTAAATGGGTGTGGTGTAATCTTATTATAGTTGTATGACTGGAAAACTAGGCTGTGTTATAAATTGTTATGTTGTATGATTGGGATCCCTTGGGGATCTGTTTAAGTGCCAAGGAACCAGTAACAGTGTGCTACTGGTATGGCGCCTGGCGGCGCGAGCGAGCCGCCAGGCGGACGGAAAGCAATCAGCGATAATGGTCATAGCACCTGGTGGTAGGGAGAGTTCCGCCAGGCAGAATGGTGCAGCAGAGACTCTAATGGTGCGATGGCGCCTGGCGGCGAGGCAGGTGCGCCAGGTAGTGACGGTGAGTGGCGCCTGGCGGCATGGTGGGTCCGCCCGGCGGTGACGATGCAGTGATGATGTTGCAGGCGCGTGGTGCTTGGCGGTGTGTGATGCCCGCTAGGCGGTGTGTGATGCCCGCCAGGCGGTCTGAACCTAGTGTGTGCCTGACGACGTGGGATGCGCGCCAAGCGGTTTTGGTTCAGTGATGGTGCGCGAGGAAAGGTTTCTACACAGCTTTAAGGGATGTTCATGATGCGATGCTTTGGCTGGGGGCCCAATTACGAGTGTAATCTTGTATTGGGGTAACACGTGACCACTCAAGGTTGTAGCCTGGTGGTTTAGGAAGTCCAGTGGAGTGTGCGAGTTGTGGCTCGTACGGCGAGGTTCGGGTGATTGCCCTCTTCAGAGTGATTCTGATAGAGTTTTGGTAGTTTGGAACAGCTACAAACTTTATGTTTGTTTCGGGGAGCTCCACTTGGTGTCACGATGAGATGCTGTGGCAAAGTTATTCCCACGTGTGGACTATCAGGTGGTGGCCTGTAGTCGAAGGGGCGAGTAGACACTCGCGCAGCAAAGATCGATCATCGTTCTCACCTAAAGGGTATAGAAATGATAAACGTCTAATGAAAGTATTGGAAGTGGAGAAGTAAGGAACAAGGGAGAAGAATACTAATTCGGGGTTTTAAGGTTGCGATGTTGTATTTAATATTTTATGTGTTTGGTTTTATTTAAATGAGCTCACCCTATCTGTGTGTGTGTGGCGATGATCATGTAACTTGTTACATGGGAGCAGATGATAATGCAGGTGAGCAGGCGGATACGTAGAGACGGAGTGGGGATCGTGACGGGATTATTTACTCAGTTTTATTATGATTTACTTTTGTAATTTTTATGGTTTGATTTTGTAATAACGGAATAGTACGATTTTAATTACTACGTAAGCGATGTTGAACTTTTAATTTTCCCGCATTTTTGGGAAATTACGAGAATAAATGCGATGTTTTATAAATCTTATTTCTTATTTATTTTTAAATAGTAATTTCCGGCTAGGACGTTACATTTTTTATCCTCATTTTCGTAGTGTTTATTGCAGATGGTCCTTATTTTTACCAAATGTTTAAAATGGTCCTCATTTTCACAATTCATGTTTAATTTAGTCTTTTTCTGTGACACCATTTAAATAAGTAACGAAGCATTGTACAAGTGGCACTGTTTGTATTATGTTGTACTGGGGTGTATTACATGTAATGTACATGTGTAGTAATTAGATATTTGGGGATAAATAGGCGAGCTAGGGTTTTGAAAATGAATTGTTGGGCAGTTGGTCAGTTGTTGCAATCTTCTTCCTCCATTCCCAATTCGTGTTGCTGCAATCTTCTTCTTCCTGCAATCCCATTACATAGGTATGTCACAGTCCCAATCTTCTCCCTTTACCTTTAGTTGTGATCGTTGGAGGTAAGTGTTGTAGCAATTCATGCAATGTTGGTGGTTCAACGAGAAATGGGGGATTAATCCCGATTAGTAACTGCGGAGAGATGGCAGAATTAATAAGTTCCAACCACAAACAAACCCCGTAACAGAATTACAAAAACCCTAACCCCAACTGATTCAAATGTGCAAAATTTATCACAACCCTGAAAACCCTAAACCCACAAGCAAAGCACTTACCTCGTCGATGATGATTATCTGGAAAATTGAAATTAAGCGAACAAATCGCCACATCCAATTGTTGCTTCCTCTGTAAATCGGAGATGAAGAAACTCGAAGATGAAGAAATCGTCTGTACTCGTCAATCCCTAATTGCAACGTGACCTAATTGAAAAATGTTTGCCCCAAATTGAAAAGTTAATGTTAATAATCCACTTGTACAGTACACGTAATACACCTCAGTACAACATAATACAAATAGTGTCACATGTACAGTGCTCAGTTACTGATTTAAACGACATCACAGAAAAGGACTAAATTAAACACGAATTGCGAAAATGAAGACCATTTTAAACACTTGGTAAAAATGAGGATTATCCACAACAAACACTATGAAAATGAGAACGAAAAAGGTATTTCAGCCTAAATGTGTATAAGTTCAATTCCAAACTTTAAAGGATTTAATTTCCATTTACGCACAGCATATAATAGAAAAAACTCTAAGAGATAATCCATTAGAAATCACTTTTTATTTTTTTCAAAATTATCCCAATTTTATTAATGTTTATTAAGTTAGCCGGTTCAATATAGGATGACAAATAAATTTGTCCTCGGGAATATTGTCCGAACTCGTTCCTGTTTTGACCAGGAATCTCCGCATTAACTAGACATGGATATGAGTATGAGGAATATCCTACTTTTTCAATTAAGTATAAGGATGTCTGTATTTGTCCCATCCCATTCCTCATGACTAGGTATGGATATGTTTATCATAAAATTCATTTGCATCTCCAATATAATTTTCGTCTTATCACAACATTTATGCAATTATGTCCAAATGATGTATGTCAATTAAATATTTGTTATGTCTCACATTTGAATATTTCTACTCTTATTTAATAATTTTATTTATTGTATATTCTTTTTTCATATGAGAATGTTTAATATTCTCAATTTAAGTGTTCAATAGTATAAACATTTCATTTACTATTTACTAGGTAATATCATAAATTTATCTTCTTTATTCTATTATTATTATAATTTTTGTTCCATTTAAAAAACTTTTTTGTTCCACTAAAACAATGTTCGGTATCTCTCAATTATCAACTAGGATGATTTTTAAAAGTTTTCTTAGATCTCTACTGTATTTTTCATCTTATTATACTATTAATTATACATTTTTTTCCTTTGTGCGATTTCATTCAATGGTATCTCAAATTGTTTTTAAGATACACACTTTATCATTTTCTTAATATTTTTATTTTTCTTGTTTATTTTTATCATCTACAATACTATTTTGATACTTTTAATACAATTATTTTTATTTTATAACTCATTATCATGGTGTAATTTTATCACTATAATTGTATAAATAAATTTTATTTACTATAATATAATAATTTTATGTAATTGACATGAATATTTTTTTTATCACCATCCAATATATGTTGAAGTTTAAAAGATAAAATATCTATGTTAAAATTCTATTATTTTAATTATTATTAGTTTAATATTTGATTTTTATGTGAATTTGATCAAATGATGTATTATGATTTTTATTAGTGTATAAAAATGGAGATTTCGTTAGAATTTAAAAATAATAGTAAATAGATATTTAAAATATATTTTTTTTAAAATATTTTCAATTTTTATCCACCAGGTTTCATTAATATTTGCAAATTTAATAAATATTTTTGTTCTCATAAACTTTTATTTGGTATTATAATTTGAAATGTACACAATTATAATTTCTTTCTAAATATTTGACATTGAAGAAACAACTTTCTTTTAACTATTGAATATTTGATAATACTATGTTTCATTTACCATATTTTGTTATTATTTTATAAAAAATAATTAGTTAATATTGAAACTGTAAGAAAACATGTACGAATACGAGTATATATATCTGTTATCCGATGGGGATGAGTAGGGATGACAACAGGACGGGACAGGGACGGGTTTTGCAATCCCACACCCATCCCCATAAAAAAAATTCATCTCCATCCCTATACCCAAACCCAACGGGTATCAAACTTTTGCCTCATCTACATCCCCATTGGGTAATGGGTATATACTCGTTCAGATACTCATGTTTTCTTACTATTTCAATATAATTAATTAATTTTTATAAAATAATATAAAATTACAGGAAAGGAAACATGATATTATAAAATATTCAATATTAAGTGGATGGTTGTTTCTTCAATATCAACTATTTAGAAAGAAATTATAATTGTATACATTCCAAATTAGAATACCAAATAAAATTTCATGAGAACTAAACATTTATTAATGCAAACTTTAGCATGAGTAGATTCAGTTTTGATTCTCAAATAAAATTTTGTGAATTTAGTTTTGGGTGAGTAGAACCAACCATATACGAAAAAATTCCCATTCCATATCTTGTTGCTATCCTCAAAATGTCCAAAGGCAGTAGGTCTTGTATAAAAGGAAAAAACAAAGTTGTGTAGGGTTATAATCCTCGTAGAACAATTATGGCAAAACATGGTACAAGTTTAGTGGTAAGAACCTTAGCAAAGCAAATCATAAGCCATCCTCCAACACAGAAAACACTGAATACTCTCATTGCTTGCATATTCAGAAATCAACCTTTTCACACCTTAGAAACCCGAAATAAAAGTAGTTAACAAGTTAATCCCAAACAACTATCATAATTTCTCTTAACTACCATAATTTTCACACCTTGTACTTTTGCTGATGAATATTTGTAAAAGATTGAATAGGATCAAAGGGACAAATAGATTTATGTTGGCCTAAAGAGTGCATGAAAACTGATATAACTATTATTAGAAGCCTTCTAAATGGCTCTGAATCCTATATGATCAATCTGCATTAAACAATGATCATCCTTGACAAGTTACGATGCTATGAAAATGAAATTTTCATTGTCTGAATTTATGCTTGTTACTCTCTCCATCCCATAAAAATCCAAAATAAAAATGAGAACAAAACCACAAATGAGGTAGTTTGGCCACCTGATGGGAGAATGAATATGCCAAAGCCCTCTCTCTTCTTAAAGTTGCTTATTGTTTGTGCAAGAATTTGGCTTCAATTTGCTCCTTTGACTGCAACTAATAAAACAAAGAATTGTCTCCCACATCTAAATTAACCCAACAAAACCCTAAAACATCACAGTCAGGAATCTCAAGTAATAAAACAGAGGCCTTCTAGAGAGCACATTAATCACACTGGTTCATAATAGAAGAGGAAAACATGCACTTACAATAGCACACAGCTTCTCAAGTTCTCTTTCATGTGGCGTCGGTGGTGGATGATTCTGGTGGCGGTGAGCAATTTGTGTTGAAGCAGTTGCAGTAGTTGCTACCACATTTTGGTGCCGGAGGTTGTTCCTCCATTAAATTATGCACCATTTTCGCCAATCACACCAAGCTCGTTTCAAACTCTATTGCTACATCTTAGATGTTCTTTGGTAACTGACAGTCAGATACAAATAACCATTTCAGCCGTGATTTCAACACCAAATTATTCTGAACCACCACCATGTCCTTCACCTTCTCGGAATCGATGTCGATTACAATCGGTTAAACCTTCATCGGAGCCATGCCTTTCTTTTTCTGCAGCGACAGTGAACGGTGGAGCTCCGAACTGCATTGCTAGGAAGACGATTTGCGAGGGCGGAGCACGGTTATTGCTATTTCGTGACCTGACGCGATAGAGAAATGTGATATCTGGGGAGTACTCCAGTAGACGTAGCGGTCTAGCAAACTTCAGAAAGATCTCCTAGGAGCACTGTAGTGGTTGCGGTGCTGACTTATGGTGGCTGTGGTCCAGAAGGCAAGGATTTTGTTCTTCGTGTTTCACTTAGGATTCTTGTGATGAGAAATTCTTTTTTTCTTTTATGACTTGTGAGTTTGATTTTAATAAAAAGTAAATGACAAAAAAATTTTAATAGAAATGACAGGGAAAGATAAGAGCCAGAAAAAGATAACGGGATGAGAAAAAATAGTATAATACGTTAATGACATTTATAAATGCCATAATTTGCCTATAAATTAGGGCAGTTATTAAACTGTCGCATTATAAAACAAATTATGCCAGTTTTCTAAAACTGCCATATTAAAACAGTCATAATTATTTCAATTTTTTGTAGTGATTAAATTTGTAAACATTAATGATATTTAGTTGATAAAATTTAAAAATATTTAAAAAAATATATAAAAAAAAATACATATTCAAATTAAAATATATTTTAAATGTCTCTTTACTTCAATTTGTTAGATTCCAATTAATCTCTTTTTTATACACTAATAAAAGTCATAATACATCATTTGGTCAAAATCATATAAAGAATAAAGATTAAAATAATAATAATAAAATTTTGACATAAATTTTGTATCTTTTGAACTTCAATATATGTTAGATGGTAATAAAAAAAAATCATAGCAATTATATTAAATTTTTATATTATAGTAAATAAAATTTTGTTTATACTAGAGACAAAATTACAATTTGATAATGAGTTAGAAAATAAAATAAAAAAATAGTTATATAAAATATATCAAAAAATTATTCTACATGATAAAATAAAGACCAATAAAAATATTGAAAAAATTGTAAACATGTGTGTTAAAAACATTTTGAAAGATTATTGAATGAAATCGCACAAAGGAAAAACAAATATATAATTATAGGTATGATAAGATAAAAAATACTTTAGAGATCTAAGAAAACTTTTCAAATATCAACATAGTAAATAGTTGAGAAATAACGCAAATTGTTTTAGCAAACCAAATTAATAACAATAGAGTAAAGAAGATAAATTTTTTATATTACCTAGTAAATGAAATGCTTATGCTATTAAACACTTGTACTGAGAGTGTTAAATATTTTCATGTGAAAGGAAAATATACAATAAATAAAAATATTAAGAAAGAATAGAAATATTCAAATGTGAGACATAAAAAATATTTAATTAACATACATCAATTGAACATAATTGGATAAATGTTATGATAATAAGATGAGAATGAATTTCACAAAAAATAAACAATTAGAAGAATTAAAGAATAAAAAAGTGCGTTGTAAATGTGTGTGTGCGTGTGTGTGCGTGTGTGTGTGTATGTGCGCGTGTGTGTGTGTGTGTGTGCGTGTGTGCGTGTGTGTGTGTGGGCTAGCCAAAATAATACATCAAAAATTTATACATTTAATTATTGTCACTAATAAAATAAAAATGAATACATAATTTAGTATAACAATAACTAAAAAGGAAATCACACATATCTAGAAAATTGTCAAAAGAAAATTCAATAATAATCAAACCACACTTAAAATCCAGTTATAAAAAACACAAAGTACAATATGATTAAATATAGTATTATCAAATATTCAATAGTCATAAAACAAAAAATTAATATACAAGACGCTGATTAAATAAATGATTAAACTAATATTTACTATCAAGCGAGACAAGAGAAAATTACCTTCTTTATTTCTTCGAGAAGGGAAGAAAACCGTTGAGAGATGAGAGCAAAAATAATAGATATTTTTCTCTTCAGAAACAAAAGAAGATAGGTGAGAACAATTTGTGAGAAACTCAAAACATATAATGGAACCACAATTAAAATTCGGTTATAAAAAAGCACACAGTATAATATTTTTTCTTCTATGTTCATAAAATAAAAAATTAATATAAAACAGGCTCATTAAATAAATATTAAACTAATATTTCACTATCAATTGAGACCAAAGAATTACCTTCTTTTTTTCTCCCTCGAGAATGGAAGAGAACACAAGAGAAATAAGAGCAAAAATGATAGATGTTTTTCTCTTCAAAAACAAAAGAAAACGGCTGAGAATGAGATATGAGAACAATTTGTGCTCAAGATATATAATGGAACCACAATTAAAATTTGGCTATAAAAAACACACAATACAATAGTTTTCTTCTATATTCATGAAATAAAAAATTAATATAAAAGAGGATCATTAAATAAATTATTAAACTAATATTTCACTATCAATTAAAACCAAAAAATTACCTTCTTCTTTTCTCCCACGAGAATGGAAGAGGACAGAGGAGAAAATAAGAGCAAAAATATTATATCTTTTTCTCTTTAAAAACAAGAAAAAACAGGTGAGAATGGAATATGAGAACAATTTGTGAGAAACTCAAACCATAATAAATAAATAAATAAATAAATATCTTGATAAATCTTTTTATTCTTTATTTTATTATGTTTAATTTTATATTTTATTATTTATTAACATTAATTATTATGTTTATAAAAGAAATAAAATATTTGATTTAATCATAATATATTTTTTAATATCTATAATATAAAATATATATAATATAAAAAAATTCAAAACTTTTGGGGGGGCCATGGCCCTCCCTGCCCTAACAGTGCTCTGCCACTATGTATATATAAGGTTTCTAAATTGACTATGAATATTTTAATAATTTAAACGGGGACGGGGAAATGACAAGGACGGGTATTATGGCGGGTACGGGGATGGGACGGATATGTACATCCTCATACCTATCCCTATCCCTATACCTAATTGAAAAAGTTAGGAATTCCCCATACCCATATCCATACTCAGTCAATGTGGAGATTTTCCGTCAAAACGGGGAAGGGTTCGGGCAATATCCACGAGGACGAGTTTATTTGCCATCTATAGGGAGGAGAATAGGACTAGAGATGTCAAAAAAACCGTACATGTGGGTACCCGCGGATAAAACCCTTATCAGGTAAGAAATGAATATTGTAAATAGATACCCACGAGTAACTAATACGGGTAATTTTTATACCCACTTGTTAATGAGGGCAGGTACAGGTATCATAGTATTCATACCCATGGATACCCGTACTCGCTATACTGTAATTAAATTAAAAAATGATTAAAACATTAAGACATTGATTTTGAATAAGTTTTTTTTATCAATTGGTTTTAAAATAAAATATTTCTTTCTTTGTTAGCTGTCATCCAACACTATTTAAATGAGTTATGTTGACTTTGTTTGCAATTTATGAATGTTATGTATTGTATTTTATTTGAATTTATGGTAAAAATATGTTGTTAAATATATTTTTTTAAATACCTGTGTATACCCGCGATCATCCGTGGATATTAAGAAAACGTTCAGGTACCCATATAACGGATACCCGCACAGATATGGGGACGAGTACAAGGTGAATAAAAATACGTTAAGTTGAATTTGGGTATCTCTAAATACAATAAAAATTTGATACCCGTTGAATTTGAATATAGAAATCAAGATAATTTTTTTCTCTAAAAATAAATATGAGATAGCAAAATTCATTCCCACTCCGCCATATTGTCATCCGTGATTAAAGCATGCTCATGCCAAATATGAAAGATGCAACTAGACACAATCATGTGTACTTTGAACAACGCAATAAATTTTTGTAACATTGAAACATAGATCCTTTGAGAACTCAGAATATTGACTACCGTACCAAAATATAGATTTAATAAATTTAGACTAATTCTTGGAATTCAATTATTTTGTCCTTTCTAAAACTATCGGTACTTACGATTTTTAATTATTGAGAAATCAAACTTCACAATTTGCTTCACATTTCGTAATTCGGGTAACAAAATTGATAAAATATATAAAAAAATCTTCGTGCAAAATAACATCCAATCTTTCTTTATTTTGATATTCTAATTATATACTTATTCAATATATATCAAGAATTATACATAAAAATTATATATAGTTGTTTAGTCACATAGATTTGAAAAATGGATATAGAAATAGAAGCAATATTACCTAGGAATAGCAAAACGGGTAGCCCGACCCGTTTTTGCCCAGCCTGTCCATGACTCTTCAAAAATGGATCAGGTTGGGCTGACTCGTCAAACTGAAACGGGTCAATAATGATAACTCATTCTGTATAGGATAGGCTAACAGGCCGGGTTGGGCTGAGCCGTCACTTTTAAAAAAAAAAATTAATTTGTTTTCAAACTTTTTTAATTTTTTATTTTAAAATTTGTTTATTTATACATATAAATTAATATTAAAAGAATATTTAATTATATAAAGTATTTTTTAAACTTTTAATTAATTAGTTAATATTTTTAAGTAAATAAATTAAATTAATTATTACATTTACATGTTATATTACTCTATTATAATTAATAATTAAAACTTAATTTGTAAATGTTAATGATTTAAATTGCAATATTATTATATATTTAAACCTTTTTAAAAAATATAATATAAAAATTTATCTTTTTAATAACTTTTTATTTTAATTTTTAATTTAAAAAAACGAGTCAACGGGTTGGGACAAGCTGGAATGAACTAACGATTGAAATCTTCAACCGATTCATCCCTTTTAACACAGACTGACAGACTGACCCATCAGGCTAACCCATCTTATCACCCGTAATATCACATAAACCAAAATAACTATAACGAAAAAGATAAACTCAAGTGATTAACTATGATTTCTCTTCATAATAAAGATGTTGATCACATAATTGTTAAAAAAAAATTGAAAAAGGTTTTCAACTCAATTTAAACTCCCTTTAAAAATATAAATTGATTTAAGAGAGAATGGTTTTGACTTTGCATCGTTTGGTTTGAAACCAGAGTGGTGTAGAATCCAATCTTACAGTTCTAATAGATTGAAAGACCTTTAATTTAATTAAATAAAAGAGAATCTTCAAATAAAACTACCAAAACTATTAGAGTTTTAATAGATTAAAGTTAGATTTTAATCTATTAATTTTACTTAGTAGTAAAATTAATTGAAACTTATTAAAATACATAATTCAATACGAGTGATTTTAATTTATTAAAAGCTCGTTTTAACTTATTACATTAAAATAATTAGATTAGAATGCCTCATAATTTTAAGTCATTCTAATCTATTAAATGTTAGAATTTTTTATTTATATATATATATATATATATATATATATATATAATATATATATTATTTAATATGTTATGACCATTAACTGATTGGTTAAAATACTAAAGTGGTCTATTAATATTAAGTTTATAACTAAGGGCATAATTGTCATGAAAGGTTATTATGTAAACACTATCAAAAAATTTTTAAATAATGACCAGTTTTAATGATTAAAAATATAAGGGATACTACGTTTGCTAAGGGAGACAAATTTGGTTTCAATCGATGCCCAAAAGAAAACTTGAAAATTCAATTAACATAGAAAATTCATCATGGATTAGTTGTAAGAAGTCTAATGTATGCCAAAAAATTCTTCATGGATTAGTTGTAAGAAGTCTAATGTATGCCGAAATAAAGTGTCTCATATCCCAACACTAATAAAAGTTTGATCAAGTCAAAACATATCAACATCAAGTTTTCAATTGTCAAGGAAAGTGTATAAAGTGGACAAGTTTTCATAAAACATATAGGGATAGAATCCATGATAGCAAATCCTCTTACGAAAGATTTTTCACCCAAGGTCTTTCACGAACACACTATTTAGTTGGGAATTTTATAGTTTGAGAAATTTTTAGTCAAATAGGAGTTAGTCATTTATGTTATTTATGCTCTCTGATTGATATTACTCATGCATACTCTTATATTTGAATAATTTCTTTTGATAAGATATAAAGTTTGATATTCAATTATTACACTTTGTATAATAATGTTGTTAATTGATCTAATTAAGGTAAAACACATACATATGTGACCAGTGGGAGATTATTAGAATTTTAGAATCACATCTATATTATTTAAATGTGTTATGGTCATTATTTGATTGTTAAAATAACATAGTGGTAAAAAAATAATAGAGTGATCTATTAATATTAAGTTGATGACTACCTGCATAATTGTCATGAAAATGTTATTAGTAGATACCTAAAGTAATATTTGATTTGATAAGAGAAAAAATTGGAATTATTAAAATATGGAATGTAACTGAAAACAACAGTTATCAGATGGATTATGATGGTGATTATGGTGGTTCCATTTGTAGAGATAACATTACGTATTGTATTGTGTTAGGTTCTTATTTTCTTTTTCCTTTTCATCCCCATACCATAAGGAGAGATAACAAAATCAGTGTCAACCATCTACATTTGAAGATCACATTCCCGCACTTAGTCTCATCATATTTTTTTTATAACATGTTCTATTTATTTGGGATCTCTGTGAGTAAAAGTATATGATTAGGCAAAAGTATTATTTCTTAACAATTTAATTCATTAAAATGATAATATAATCATTTAAACTATTTCTTATAACCAGGCAAAAATATTTTAACGCATTAAAAAAATCTTTGAATAAATTAAAGAACTACAACCTATGACCAGAAAAAGTAATACATTCAGATAAGCTTTCTAAATATTGCAATGTAAGATGAACCTAAGTAAGAGAAAACTTACAATGGTGTCCTAATCAAATCACACTAACCAAAAACATATCCAAGTCTTCATGGATTATTGCAAATCTTCAAGGAAAATGATTAGATTCTTCAAATACTTTAATCATAGATCCAACAATGCCATTCAAGTATCACTATTAAAAATTCAGCACACGAACCCTCAATCTAATCAATTCAGCATACTTCATCGCCATAACAAAACTGAATGCGCTGCCCAGTCATGAAAAATATCGGATATATCCGCACCAAACACACCTATATACTGCAGGCCATTGAATTACATAGTATCAAACAACGACACCTTCAACCGCTGGGTGCCATTGCTGATTTCTTCCTGTTCAAGCCATGCCTAGAGCCTCTGTGAGTAGCACCAATGTTGCTCTAAGCAACAAGAAAAGGCTAGTAGCAGTAGGAGATGGACTTGCTGACAAAACATAATGAACGTACCAAGCGAAACTTGCAGTGACTCGCCTCATAATGCTCAAAAAAAGCATAATTATACCATCTGAACTCCGACATCTGTTTGGAGTACATGTACAATCAACTATATACAACAAAGAAGAAAAATAAATAGTTTTGTTTACCTGACATGAAACCTCCTAACACTGTTCAAACCTAACTTAGAATGGATAGTGTTTGTTTACCTTACAATATGTGTACACACTATAGTTCGAGGAAGAACTAATGTTGCGGCTGCAGCAACGTCTGAAAGTTCAGAGGTTCTTTGGTTGTCACAGCTCTGGCTCTATAAGCAGCTTGTAAAGTTATGAGGTGAAATTCAATGTTCACTCAGTTGCATTAGATTCGAAATCCAAAATATGTCGATCCATTCGGTCCAGAAAACTACTTAGTGACAATCTTAAAATTCTGTTTTCTTCTCTCAATAAGTCCAGCTCTTTCTTTAACTCAGCATTCTGCTCTTCAAATTGAATATTTGATAAAATCTGCGTACGGATAAGTTCATTTTCCTCCATTAATTGGTCTAGTTTCACCTTCAATTCAGTGTTTTCCTCTTGTAATGTAACATTCTTCTGTCTTATAACATCATCCTGCTAATCAAATAAGTTAATGATAAGTGGAAAAGAAAAAACTAAGGATTAATAATTAATAATTAATAATCTATGACAAGACCCAAATGACTAAAGTAGAACGAAATCTCACATCATAAAAGCTCAACTTTGGAGGAGAATCCTCCACAAAGAGTTTATCACACTTGAATTCTTGATCACAACTGAGTTCGTCAGAAAAACTGCTAGTTGGGGGGGTGTCCTCAACAACCATTTTTAGTTTTTCAAGATTGATTTCTTGCTCTCTACGTACTTTGTCACAAATTGTTAAATCCGGGGGAGTATCCATCACTATGAGTTCTTCACCGTTGAACTCTGTATGTCCGCCTACTTCATCAGGAATACTGATAATTGTGGGGGGATCCTCAACTACCACTAGATTTTCAGGATCCATTTCTTGCTCTCCACGTACTTTGTCGCAGATGATTAAACTTGGGGGAGTGTCCAACACTACCAAGTTCCCGAGATTGATCTGCTTTTTACATTTTTCATGACTAGTGCTCGACCTTGTGGGAGTGTCCTCCACTACCTGATTCTCCATATTATCCTCGTCTTCTCTGCATACCTCACCGTTGATACTATGCCGACACCCTGAATCTACATCAGAAACCTGCCAATGCCCAATTATCAATCAGTAGAGAGTACGAAATATGAACATTGAAATAGAAAATAAAATATAACACCCTAGAAGATAGATTAATATATAAAATTCAATCTAAACATGTGAACGTTTTAATTAATATTTAAAATTCAAACTAAAACCATGTCAATTAAAGTTTGGCTCGAAAGATAAGATTTTCCTACGTCAACCCAAACCCAAACGTGAATGGTCCTGACTCTCAAGCTTGCTGTGGCTGGTGGCTTGCACTAACCTTACAATGGAGCAACTGCTTACCCTAAACTTTTAGGAGCAGGAAGATCACCAGCAGTTCAAACAAAAACTGCAGGCTCCTGCAGTTAAAACAAAATCAAATGGTCCAAAGATGTTGAAGATACATTGATTCATTATTTAATGCAAATAAATAATTTTTTTATGGTGAGCATTTTTGGCATTTGAAAGTTCAATTGCAATAACCCTGAGCCAAACTTACATGTACCAGAAATAAAAATAAATATCATAACTCACGCTAGATGGAGTGCATGTCGAACGGTTTTCTGCACTTCGAAGCTCTTTGTTGTCACCTATCAACTCCAGTGCTTCTTTAATTATCTCTATTTGCAACTCTCCAGCAGTAGGTTGGAGCTTCCAAATCACCTGCACATAAATAGATATAGACAAAAGGAACAATAAGTTTATAACCCGTTTTCTTTCCTTCACTTTTTTAATCGAGGCATCAATGATACAAATAGAACCAACGTCACTGTCATCAATTCAAACACCAAAATCATGCATATTCATACTAAATCATAAATGACAGATGAAGAGAGATGCTCCACTACTTCAACCATTAAGTGTGTTTTTGAATTGTTGTTTCGGAGTATTGAAAACAAAAATGTAGGTTACTTTAACCCAAACACTCAATAAATAATCAAACAAGGACTTCATATAACACAAAAATGACAGTGCGTCAAGACAGACATAAGTTTTCTCAACCGATATTATATGAGGAGTCGGTAACGATAAACTCAACACTTAGCAGATTTGTAAGCAAGTTTCTAAGTTACCTGATCATCATCCAGCTCTTTAAACCATGAAGTACCCTGTTGTCTTTGGTTAGATTTAATATTATCCCATCGACACATGCGAGGAAAGGTGAAATCATGATCTTGCAGTTGTGGCCTTGCTGCTACGTCAAAATGTTCATAGGACCATGTCTGCTCGCCATAGACCAAAACTATTAAACTTGAATTCCATCAAATAAGCATACATAAATGACATTTTACAAGTACTGATCCGGACATCTTTTCCATCCAAAAATTAATGCATACTCATGGTCTTAAAAGCTAGAAAAAAGATTGCGTCAATGGCCCATGATACATAAATTTTACAATGCATATAGCTTCTATGTACTATCTAAATATGAAAAGAAGAGAAGAAAACACTGAAATATCAAATCAACATCAATTTAGTCTTTGAGACTTTATCTCCATTATACTAACCTTCAACTATAATTCAGTTCATTTTTTGGACTAAATTGATAATAACTAAATACTTGGAGGACTACAATTCCTTCTCTCGAGTGAAATTTTGCAAATATAGACGACCAAAATAACAATTTACTCCATAAATTAAAAAATGAAAATCAGCCACACCTCATAGATATGATCAAAAGAACAACATTTATAAATCATTATTTAAAGCACTTTATTGTTAACAAGATTTTAAATCGTGGTTGTAGTAGCAATTCTTTGTATTGCATAAAACTACATAAAATTGCAAACTCCCAAAAACATTGACTTGCGACTGCAATTACAGTAGCGGACCATTTTATTTTAAAACATGTTTATTACTTGCGTGCTTCGTTTCACATTTCACATGTAATTTTTAATTTTTTTCACGTCTACTAAAATGCTAGTGGTTATAACTTCTCAAGAAAAATATCTTACTTCTAAACGAATTTTCAAACACGGAGTACTTCAAATCTCGGAACCAATTAGCTTCTCCACAAATATATCACATTTTAATGTCAAGTACCAACACGAACTAAATACCTTGTAGCTAATATTCTTCACATCAAATTATGACATGGTGAAACGAACTTACTTGAAGAAAGATGAGACAACCTCCCACATACTGGACATTCTGCTCCTTTCTCTTATCCAGCCACTGACACAAATCATCAATAACAGCAGCGCCCCAAGCAAACCCTGAAACCTCCCCCACATCCCCGAGAAACCGCAAGTACCGCGAATCTACCTTCCCGTCGTTCGAAGCAAGAAACGTTCCAATCGTGTAGAGCAAAAAGCTCCGCACAAAATCATCACTCACAGCATCCCCAATTGAATCGAGCCTATTCTCGAGAAAACTCATGGCCACCTTCCTCTTCACTTTCGTTGCTCCGTACGACTCTTCCAAATCGGAGAAGGGTTCCTGTTCTGTCAAGTTCACGGGGTTACCGGTCACCGGAAGGCCCAGGATCAGCGCCGCGTCCAGCGGTGTCATTCGGATTTCGCCGCCGGAATGTAGCACGAAGGCGCGGCTCCCGCTGCTCCACGCCTCCATAAGCTCTGTGAGAAACACCTTGTTCAGGCAGTGGTTTGGAACGGATAGAAGGTTCCCGAAGCCGGTTCTCGAAATAGCGGATCTCTGCTCCGGTGTGAGCAGCTGCACGCGCTTCGCGAACGACCTCAGCGAAAATCGAGTGCTGAAAGGCTTCTTCTGAAAGTGCGCGCGAAATTGAACATAAATTCAAATTCAAATTCAAATAGAAAGTGGAATTTGTCGGTTCTTACCGGCTCTGGAGCCTGTACGAGGCCGATGGCGGAGAGTCTAGTGGATTTTCTCATCGGAGAACCAAAATTCCAGCGAGGGCAACGGCGACGGAGATGGCCACAGCGACAGCCACGGAGGCGGCGACGAAAATAATAACAGCGACGGCGACGGAGAAGAGAAGTGCCGAAACGAAATGAATGAAAATGAATGCATAGAGATAAGGGAGGGAGCGAACAGGCGAATTAACCCAGCACCACTTGGCAGTGACAAAGCTTCCCGAAGAAGCTTCAGAAAAAAGATGAGGCGCCAAAATAAATATGAAAAATATATTAAAATTTCTCTTTCCCCCCTTGCGCCTCCACCAAAATATTACTTTATTTTCATTTATAAAATTATCAATAAAAAAGTTAGCAATGAATAATTTCAAAATTTACTTTAAAAGCTTGATTTTTTTTTTCTCTTACTTGTTGTCAAAAGAAAGTGTTAAATGTTGTGCTTTTTTTTTAAGTTTCTTAAAAGATCTTAGTTATTTGGAATTTACTTTTAGCTAAGATGATGATTTAAATGATTTCTAAGAAATTTTGATAGTTGGATTATGTTCTTGCGAGGCCCATGAGATTTAAGCACACTTTCACGCTTTTTATCACAACTTTTCCCACTTTTTCAAGTTTTCTTGGAATCAAACATTTCTTTTGCTTTCAGCCTTCTCAATCAGTGAGATATACATGAGTCTAACGTCTAAGTGAGTTTTCGGTCAACTATAATGTAAGTGATAAATACAAAATTTATGAACCACATACCTCTTACCCAATTACCTGTATTTGATAATGGTAGGCCTTGAATTATTTTTGAATCTGGTGCAAGCCCAATCTTTTTTTTTAATCATGTTTGGTTTTGATAATCATGTGATTAGCGTTATAATTGTCATCTTATTGTCAATATTTGGTTTTGTTGGTAGTCTGTCGAGTGCCCCAGCCCAGAGGTCCTTCACCTTGGTTTTGATATTTGGTTTTGTTCTCTGGTTTGTGCTTTCAACTTTGAGTTTTTGACCTATTGTTCTCAGCCTCGATAGTACACATTATGATAGACTCCTCCTCAAGCTAAATTGGGCCAAAGCTTGAAATGATGACTATGGTGGATGGTGAATGGTGGAATGTGCAGAAGCTTGGTGTTGAGGTTTGAAAGGGTGGATGAAGGTTGTTTGTGGTACTCTAAGAGAGGTTAGGCCAACTCTAGAGAAAATGGTGCAAGAGGGACCTCATGGGATACTCTAGCAAGTGACTAAGAGAAAAGATATGGCTTAAAAATGAATTTGGCAACATAACATTAACATTCTTAAAGTGAGAAATGCACAGGGGAGACACCTCTATTTATAGAGTAAGGTATATCCAAAATGGTCCAAAACCCTAGAATGCTAAAATACACCAAAACCCTAAAAATGCTAGCTTGGTGAAGGAGAGCTTAACATGTAGCAATCCTCACTCTCACGAAAATGAACCACTCATATGTTGCCATGTGGAAAACTACTTTATGAAAAGTCTCTCAAATAGGAAAATAACACATGGCAACTAACTTTGTAAGAGAACTCTCCATTAAAGGCTTGCCATGTGGTATGTGTGGACGCCCTTCCTAAGCTAGCTAGGTAAAACATAATTAAGCATCAAAGAGTTGCTTAAGTAGGCGCACATGATGCTCCCTACTTAAGCAAGATTGTTTTTAAAAGCTTATACTATTTGGCCCTTAATACAAAGTCTTCAAAAGAAATTCTACACTACCTGGTCCTTAATACAAGGCCTAAATATTCCTAATCTATCAAGAATACTCCATTGTGGTCCAAAAGAATAGAGTTTTGCTTCACCTTGCAAGATGACTTTATCTCTTCATGAAAGTGCTTGGCCATGCTAGGGGTTATGCCATCACATTACGCGTCTCTCATTCTCAGTCATGATCGTGGTGATGCCTAACAATTGGGTCTTAAGTCTATGGCCTATTGTTCTCAACCCTGATTGCACACATTATGTGCCCCTTATTCTCAATCCTGATTGTGGTGTTGGCTAATGATTTGGATTTTAAAGAAACATCTTCTTTGTGGCTACATTGTGCCCCTCAGGCCAGAATAAGTATGTATCTATTCGTGCCTGATGAAGGGTCATGTCATTTTAGGGAAGTGTGCACCAGCTCGTGTATCATTGTTTTCAGTGGTGACATGAAGCGTCACTAAGGTTGGACCCTTGGATGCTAGGAGATCTAATGATCTAAGAGACATGATTATTCACGAGTCATTTGTCACTAGCTGCCTATAAATAAACTTTGATTTCAAAGAAGGGCACAAATTCCTATTTTTAATCTTTTTAGTCTTTTTAAATCCTTATTATTTTTCTCCCAAGTCGGTCCGACAAGCGGTATACTGACGATTTGACCATAACGTCATTAGAGTTAAGCTTTTCAAGTAAGAGATCGATTTGGATTATTTCTTCCATCGAGAAAGTGCATGGAAGTGCTTCTCGAAGTATACATGGAGAAGGAAAGGGTGACATCGATGGTGATTTCATCAAGGAAGAGACAATCGTGGTTTATTCGGTCGTTAACCCGATAGATGTTAGAATCGTCGAGCGAAATGTTCGCGTGTGGACAAAACCCAATAAGGGGTGTGAATTGGGTTCTTAATAAAAATTGTACTTTTAAACTTTTTTTCTTTGAATATCAAAGTTCAATTAAAATTTTATCCGTTATTTTAATAATCACAACACAACAAAGTAAAGAGAGTAAAAAGAGAAAATTGCACAAAGTATTTTATACTGGTTTGGATCAAAAGATCCTACATCCAATTGTTAATCTCTATCAAGAGGATTAACTCAAACACTAAAAATAAACCACAAATACAATCACAGATAAGAAAGTTTAGGGTTTAGAAAACACCTCTCTTGAAGTCACAAGAGATGAAAGATGCCTCCCTTGAAATTCACAAGGGATGAACACTTTCTTTGAGTCCCACAAATGATGAAAACATCTCTCTTGAATCACACAAGAGATGAAGAAACACCTTCCTTGAATCCATAAGGAATGGACACCTCATTTGAAACACATAAAGGATGAAAAACTTCTCTTAGCAACAACAACAACAACACTCAATCACACAAGAATCCACTTGGTGAAAGTTATCGCTCTAACCACACTAGGTTTTTCAAAGCCTTCCCATAGAGAGTTTTCAAGTACTTACACTTCTCTAACTTCTCTATTTTGAATTTAGCCTAAGAATATTAAAAGTCAAGTCACAACTATCATTGATAATTGATTATCACTATGATAATTGATTATCACATAGCCTTTTCTCAAAAATCTTTTTTTACTGAGATAATCGATTATCACCTGAGATAATCGATTATTCTAGTTAAATTTGAAAAAATTAAAACTCTCACTACTCTACTGATTGGGTTATGGCTTTTGACTCTTGACATACTAATTTAAGTATTTTTAAATAAGATACATAAATTACAAGACTTAAACAACTAAACTACTAAAATCTAAAGTCTTCAATGTATCTCTTGAATCCAAGTATTCTTTAAGTCTTTAACATTTTTCCATGAATCATCATTAATTCTTCCACACTTCTTCATAAGTCATCATCAAAACTCTTTATTAATGCAAGATGTTCATCTTCTTCTTTTGTCAACAACAGAGTCAGTCGTCCAAGACGACGAATTTGTCGAGATGAGCGAAAGATTCGATATCAAGCTAAGTTTTGAGTGTAGTTGGATGAACTCTCATGTTCAGGAATACTTTTCAAAGTCTCAACACAAATATGCATTACAAAGTTTAGCCGATAACCATTATATCCATGATGAGGGCACTAGAGACAACATAGTATATTTTCGTTGCTATAAGATGGTAGCCAATTTTTGCCATGGCCAGGAGGGTTCCGACAATGACTTATTCTACTTGTACTCATGTCTAGTGACGGTTTTCATGTATGACTTCCTTCTGACGACTTTACCATGGAAGTTATGTTAATCTTGAATGTTTCACCGAGCCAACTTCACCCTAACGCTTGAGTTTGATGTTATATCCAAACGTCTTCCTTCATCATTTCAGTTCTCGACATCCGAAAAAGGCTCGATGGTTGTCGTTAATCAGTCAAAGTAAATCAAATTTGTTGGCTCTTTTTTACCGTTTCATATAAGGGTTTTAAAGGAAGTTTTTTAAGGTAGTCATCGAGGAAGGAGGTTGAAAGTATTATTCCAACAAAGGTGTTCCTAAGTTCCCATTTTATTGGACCTGTAAACATAAGTTCTCCTCGTTGGCCATATGTTTGATGTCGAGTGAAGAGTTGTCAGTTTTGGATATTCTGAACTAGTTACCCCAAAAGCATCTAACCCGAAGACTTCTTAACCTTTACTTGTCATCCAGCCTTCAGGATGAGTTTATAATATGTTTTTGCTTGCTAAATTTGTTCTTATCTTTCAATTATCATGTGCTCAAGTTGTCTAAGTCCAAAAGGTGTGGCCTATTTAAAAGATTTGTTAAAAAAGCTAGTTGTTAGAGGATCTGGCAATGTTGAGACCTTAGCCCCTCCTATTGAAATAATTGACACCCCCATTTACCAAATCCTTGCTCTTGATGTTACAGTTGTCAGTGATACCGAGAAGAAGTGTTGAAAGGACAAATCCAAGCATCGGGCACCACTGCCAACTTGTTCATCACTAATATCAAGTTAGTCAAGAACAACATAGAGTAGAGAATTTTTGGCTCGTTGACTCGGTAAGATAAATTGTCCACTTTCACTAAGATGAGTACACAAGCGACATTCCTCGATCTACATTTGATGTTGTTGGGCAAAGGTGAAGATCTAGTCGAGGTGAAAAAGATAAAGCGAAAGCTTGTAGATACTTGTCATTCATTGGATGAGGCCCTTCATGTCAATGGGGATTTGGCCTCATAACTAAAAATAGCCCAATATTCCCATGCAGAGAAGAAAAAGCTACAAGACTTCTTAACAAAATCAGTTGATAAGGAGAAAAGGCTCCAAAGGGAACTTTGCTAACTCTAATGCAAGTTCGATGATATCATGTTAAGCTACCAAGTCGAGACCACCAAGCAGGCTTCCCTAGAGGAAGATTTATCGATGCACAACACTTTGTGTTGTAGCAACGTGAACTTGGGTTCTCCAAAGCGCGACAACAGTGGCCTTCTTCTAAATCATTACTCTCAACGAGGGGAATTTTGATGTCGACAAGGAATTTTACAATGGAGAACTTATGAATGTTGATTACATTCCCGAGAATTCAATACAAATATTTGGTGTCGTCGACCAAGAAAGAGGTGGAGGTGATGCTTGAGGATTCTGGTCTTGCCCTTTTTTCTGTTGGGAATAGTCTCTCTTGTTTTGGGACATTTTTTGTAACCTCTATGAAGAATACAAAATTTTCTCTTTGTTTATAGATATTGCATACAAAATATCATTACTGATGACAATTTGAGTGGCCTTGTGCCTTTTACTACATATTTTTTGCGTATTAATTCAGATTGACGACTAACTTAACCGATCGTTTTGCAATTTGCGTCATTTACTTCTCTCTTGTTGATGTTACAACTTACCTAACACATTATATTGTGTTAGGGCTTTGTTTTATTTGGATTTTATACAGGGAAAATTTGTTATTTTAGCTTTTAACACATCTTATTGTTAGGTAATTGGGAGGCATTCACCAAAATGAAAACTTCCTTAACCGGTCACTTTAAATTGTATTTGGGAGGGATTCACCTGAATGAAAGCTTCCTAGACCAATAAATCTTGATATAATAAAATATGTTCTCATTAACTCATGCCTCGTTAAAACCTTTCCAGCTAAAATCCTCCTTAGATAAAAATGTCAATAAAGGAAATAGTACATTTAATCGAAATGAATTTTCAAATGGGAAACGTTCCATGTTTTCAAGATCTCTTCCCATATCATTATTTCTAGTAGGTAGGCTCCGTTTTCTAGATTTTTCCAAACCCAAAAAGGCCTTTCCTAGATGGGTGCAAAGTTGTTGTCTTTGGTGTCCTTTTGAGCCTCAACTATACTCCTCCATACCAAATCTCCTTATATGAATTCTCTCAGCTTTATCTTTGTCTTGTATCTTTTGGTAGTCCTCTCCTTATAGATGTCTCTTCTCTGATTTTTACTTCATTCTACATCTCTTGATGAGATCTAACTCAATTTTTCAGCACTCTAAATTCAAGGGCAAGTTGTCTATTTGTTGTCGCATGTAACATCCCTAAGGAATATTACTAATATATAATAAATAAATTCTGAAATGAAATAAATTCCACATTTATAAATAAATCATTTCCCAAAAACGCGGGAAATTCAAATCTTTTATACAATGCAATAAATATCGGAGTCCATAATTATAAAACCGTTATAAAATTAAAATGGCTCCCGAAGGTTACATAATTATCTCAAAAATAAAATAGTAAACATATATACAAAAATCTCATGTTATCCCTCACTCCGAATCTAAGCATCTCTTGGCCCACCTGTCAAATCATCTGCTCCCGAATAACAAGTTATCCGATCATAGTCACACACACACAGAAAGGGTGAGCTATGCACAATATATAAACCAATACATGAAATAAATATGCCACCCATCCCCAAAATAACATAAATAATATTTCATACTTTTCAAATAACCCAACCATGACCTCATAGTCCTTCATGAGTCATATCCATGAACTAGGTCTTTGGACTTCACTGTGCTCCCACGAAACTAACTCATTCGTGGTCCAACCCTATGAGCCTATCCCGCTCATAGTCCTGTCCTAGAGACACCTCGTCTGTAGTAAAACATTCAAGTCTCATACTTGGACCCTAGCACGCACGCAATCACCATACTATGGACTCCTCGCCCAATACTAGCCAACGGGAACATATCAGTTCCTTGCCCATCGTGCGCCCGACACATGTAATCACCATACTAAGGACTCCTCGCCCAAGCTAGACACTCAGTCTCGCTTAGGCTAGTCCACTTCGCCTGAGCGAGCTTAAAACAGTGGCATAAACACGTTACCTTGCTAAGGCAAGATCATCTCGCCTGGGCGAGTCATACCATCGCTCAAAATAACTCCCACCTCGCCTAACGAGGATTCAAGCAAGCAAAACTCAATTCTCATCGTGACCTCGCTTAGGCGAGTCGTTCGCGCCTAAGCGAGCATCCTGTCGCTCAGAACCCCAATACATCTCGCCTGGGCGAGATATCGCGCTCAGGACACTCAGGTCACTTCGCATCCTCGCTTAGGCGATTGTCTCTCGCCCGAGCGAGAGACAAGTCTCTCAACCCTGATACGGGGTCACCTAGGTGAGAAACGCAATACAGAAGCAAAAATGAGGTTCTACAACTCTCGTTTAGACGAGATACACTCGCTTGGGCGAGACTTGCAGAGTTCTCCCTCTGTTTACACATACATACCATCCAAAACCATACCAAACCAATCCACAATTATACCAAAACGTAATACAACAGTACCAAACAATTCATACCCAAAAGTACAACGTATACACATGGTATAAGCACATTTGAATCACCAAAAAAATACAGGTTTGGCCACAATCAACCCTTACCGTACCCTAACACCCTCCTTCCCAAAACATACAATGCACAAAGCTTTCTACATAATATCAATTACACCAATTTTTCAATCCCAGTACCTATAATATACAATTCATATCTTACCCAATCAATTTGAGACTAAAAAAACACAGAATCACAATCAGAATTTATATGCACATAAAACAGCTCCCCTAACCTGAATGTTTGATTGAGATTGGGAAGAAAAGTGGGATTTCTTGGTTTGCCAATGATTTTCCACAGACTCTCTCTCAATTCAGCCCCTTACACACCCAAAATCTCACCTCACAGCCTCAATTTCAAATTCCTCTTCAATGTTAATTATTTGGTGGTTTTCCAACCCTCTTGGTTGCCCCATTCTGCTAGGTTCTATCTACCTTTCCACATTCATTCCAAACTAAGTTTAGTAAAAATAAAAGTTAAGTTCTGTCTACCAAGGTTTAAACTCATGACCCTCCATTCATAATGTCAAAGCACAACCACCATGCCAATACATATTTAGTGATACACTCCAATCAATATAAGTTTACATTGTCAATTCCATACTCATACATATTATTAAAAATAAAAAATAAAACAACAACACATAATTGACATACATAGGACTCGAACCCAAGTCCTCTCACACAATCAAAGTACTCTCAACCACGAGCTAGTACTTTTCCACGTCACACCAAACAATAATTAATGTCATAAAGGCACTTTCTACCCACATTAATTAATTAATTAATTAATTAATTAATTTTCACGGGTCTTACAATTCCCCCACCTTTAAAAGTTTTCGTCCTCGAAAATAGGAATTATCAGAAAAGAGGTGAGGATAAGACTTCCTCATGAGATCCTCCATCTCCCAAGTCATCTCCTGGATTGCCTCGTCCCAGAGAACCTTCACAGTCCGAATCTCCTTCCCTCTGAGTTGCTTGACTTGAGAATCTAGAATTCTCACCGGTCCCACTCCCAAAGTCAAATTCTCACGCACCTGGACATCATCCTGCTCCAGCACATGAGTAGGATCCGTCACATACTTTCTCAACTGAGATACGTGGAAGACATTGTGCCGGTTTGCAAAGTGAGGTGGCAATGCAATCCCGTACGCCACTGGTCCAATTCGCCTCGTAATCTGATATGGACCGATGAATCAAGGTGTCAACTTCCTCGACTTCAATGCTCTCCCAATACCTGTTGTAAGGGTAACCCTGAGGAACACGTGGTCCCCAGCCTCAAACTCAAGTGGCCTCCTCCTCTTATCTGTGTAGGATTTCTGCCGACTCTGAGTTGCACGCATCCGATCCTATATTACCCTTACTTTCTCAGTAGTCTGTTGTAAAAATTCTAGGCTAAGAACCACAGACTCTCCATCTTTTTGCCAACACAAAGGTGTCCGACATCTCCTGCCATACAAGGCCTCGTAAGGTGTCATCCCAATGCTGGAATGGTAGCTGTTATTATAAGTGAACTCCACCAGCGGTAGCACATCACTCCACGTCTCGAGGTGATCCAGAACACATGTTCTCAATAAGTCCTCCAGAGACTGTATGGTCCTCTCAGACTGGCCATCAGTCTGAGGATAATATGCCGAGCTCATTCTCAACTAAGTGCCCAAAGTGTTCTGCAACGACTGTCAGAACCTCGAGGTGAATCTCGGATCTCTATTTGATATGATACTCGCAGGTACACCATGTAATATGACTATTTCCCTGACATACAGCTCTGCCAGTTTATCTAGAGACGTCTTCTGATTAATGGGTAGAAAGTGTGCGCACTTCGTCAATCTATCCACTATTACCCATAGGGAATCATGCCTCCTCACTGACATTGGTAGATGCATAACAAAGTCCATGGAAATGTTGTCCCATTTCCACTGAGAAATCTCTAGAGGCTCTAACGTACCCCCTGGCCTCTGATGCTCGATCTTCGCTTTTTGACACACTAAGCACGATGCTACATAATCTGCCACATCAGTTTTCATGCCAGTCCACCAGAAGGTCACCTTCAAGTCTTTATACATCTTAGTCATACTTGGATGTATGCTAAGACGGCTCTTATGCCATTCGTCCAAGAGCATCTTCCTCAATACCCGACTCCTGGGTACGCACACCCTTTCTCTAAAATGCAAGATGTCGTCTTTACCCATCTTGAAATCTTTTCTCTTATCTGTACCCAGCTCACCTATTATCTGTTGCAGCTCTTGATCCTTTCCCTATTCCACCCGAACCTCATCTAAAAACTCATTGGTAATTCTCAACATGTTGCACCATATATGACTTTCCCCCATATCCAGCCCCAGATTCATGTCTCGTAACCTCTCTAACAACTCCAACTCCTTAATCATCATGGTTGACACATGGATCCTCTTCCTACTCAGGGCATCTGCTATGACATTAGCTTTACCAGGATGGTATAACAACTCAAAGTCGTAATCCTTTAAGTACTCTATCCATCGCCTCTGTCTCATATTCAGCTTTTTCTGGTCGAACAAGTACTTCAGACTCTTGTGATCGCTGAATACTTGGAACTGTGCTCCATACAAATAATGCCTTCAAGTCTTGAGGGCAGAGACTATTGCTGCTAGTTCCAAATCATGTGTAGGATAGTTCTTCTCATGCACCTTTAATTGACGAGATGCATATGCGACTGGCCGTTTCTCTTGCATTAACACGCAACCCAGCCCCTGATATGAGGCATCACAATAAACCTCAAACATCTTAGTTGGATCTGAAATGACTAACATCGGTGCAGTCGTTAACCTTCTCTTCATGTCCTCAAAACAAGTTTCACATTCATCAGTCCAAGCAAAAGGATGATCCTTTCTAGTGAGCTGAGTTAACGGATTCACCCTCTTGGAGAAACCCTCCACAAATCTCTTGTAGTAGCCTGCCAGACCCAAGAAGCTCATCACCTCGGTAACGGTCTGCGGTCTCTCCCATTTTACCACCGTTTCAATCTTGGCCAGATCCACTGCTATCCCCTGGACTGATATTACATGACCTAAGAACTGTACCTCCTTGAGCCAAAATTCACACTTCGATAGTTTCCTATACAGCTGATGCTCTTTGAGGATTTCTAGCACCACTCTCAAATGCTCCGCGTGTTCCTCCCGGCTATGTCGTCAATAAACACAATGACAAACTGATCCAAGTACGGCCGGAAAATTTTGTTCATGTAATCCATGAAGATCACTGGAGCATTCGTCACCCCAAGCAGCATCACCACATATTCATAATGCCCGTAGCGTGACCTAAAAGTCATCTTCTGCACATTCTCTGGCTTGACCAAGATCTGATGATACCCAGACCTCAAATCAATCTTTGAAAACACCGCAGCTCCTTTCAGTTGATCCAGTAAGTCATCAATCCTCGGCAATGGGTACTTATTCTTTATGGTCAGCTTATTCAATTGTCGATAGTCAACACAAAATCTGGAACTGCCATCCTTTTTCTTCACTAACAATATCGATGCTCCCCACGGTGACGCACTCGATCTGATGAACTTCTTTTCAAGCAGGTCTTCAATATGCTTCTTCAGTTCAGCTAACTCAGCTGGTGCCATTATGTATGGTGCCATAGAAACTGGTCCCGCTCGAGGGATGAGATCAATAGAGAAATTCACATCCTTACTCGGTGGCAATTCTGGAATCTCGTCTGGGAAGACATCAGCATACTCATCCACTACTGGTATGCTTCTAATCTGCTCAACTGTGCTCTTCTTCTCTCCTTGAGCCACTATCATGAAACAAGTAACTTCAGCTTCAACCTCTCTAATCCCCTTTTGAGCTGATATCAACTCTAGCCCCAAAGTCTCTGGAAAAATCACACTGCGTCGTCCGCAATCAATAACAACGTGATTGCCTGACAACCAATCCATTCCCAGAATTACATCCAAGCCCTCCATTGGCAAGCAGATGAGATTCACTTTGAACCTGCGGCCCGCTGTAAGACTCGTGAAATTTATTAATTAAATAATTAATTAATAAATAAATGCGAGTAAAAAGAGCATTTATGGCATTAATTGTTAGTTGGTATGACGTGGAAAAGTGCTAGCTCATATGGTTGAGAGTACTTTGATTGTGTGAGAGGACTTGGGTTCAAGTCCTATGTATGCCAATTATGTGTGGTTTTTTATTATTAATTTTTAATAATATGTATGAGTATGGAATTGATGATGTAAATTGTTTTTGATGGGAGGGCATCACTAAATGTGAATTGGCATAGTGGTTAGGCTTTGGCCTTATGAGTGGAAGGTCACGGGTTCAAACCTTGAAGGGTAAAGAATAAGCTTTATTTTTGCTAACTATTAGTTGTGGTATGAATGTGAAGGGATAAAGAAAACCTAGCAGAAGGATAACCATTAGGTGCTGAAAAATCACTCACTAAGGGACTTGAATAGTCATTAAGCTCACACTAAAGCCAATCCCGTTTTATTTTTAAAACCCAACATAAAGGCACCTATGAAAGCCAAAATTTAGGTAAAGGGAAGGGTTTTGGCATTTGTGGTGAACTGCTATAGTGAGAAGCACGAATTTGAGAGTGTGAGTGGAGTTGTGGGTGTGCAAGGGCTGGACCAAGGGGGAAATTGCGAATCAAGGCTTCTATCTTTTCAATTGTTGATCACTAATTCCAGGTTAGGGGAACTTTTCTTTTGTGCGTGTGAATTACATGATATGTGTATGGTTCTGTGTCATGCTTTCTAAATTGATTTCTGTTTGGCATGAAATTCGTGTATTATGTGCAGTGATTGAGAGTTTGATTGGTTTGAGATGGTGTGCATAACCATGTGATGCATTATATGATTAGGGTGAGGGTTTGGTATGGATTGTGTCATTGTTGATTTTATACTCGAATTTTGGTAGTCCATATGAATAGGAAGCATGATTCTGATGTTGCTTGCCATTACTTTGATTTGGAAGCGCTTGAACGATGTTTGACATTGGTGTTGAGTGAAGTGCATGCGGGAACAGACTCGAAACCCTACAAGACTCGCCCAAGCGGGTCCATCTCACCTAAGCGAGAGTTGCAGAGTCTCAGATTGAGTCCTGGTTCGTGATTCTCACCTAGGCGACCAAGGAGTGGTTTGAGCGACATGGTCTCTCGCTCAGGCGAGAGACACTCGCCCAAGCGAGGTCACGAAGTGACTTGGGAATTTTGGGCGCGATATCTCGCCCAGGCGAGAGGTTTTGGGTTTTGAGCGATGGACACTCTCGCCCAGACGAGAGTGACTCGCCTAAGCAAGTTTTTGAAGTGCAGTGGTGTTGTTTTGTCGAAACTTCGTCTAGGCGAGGTCTGTGTGTTGTTTTAGGCAAAGGTGTGACTCGCCCAGGCGAGAGGATCTCGCCTAAGTGAGATAACTTGGTGTTGTTGTTGTTTTAAGCTCGCTCAGGTGAGGTGAGTTAGCCTAAGCGAGGCTGAGGGCTTAGCTTGGGCGAGAAGTCCCTTGCTTAAGCGAGTTAATGCGAATTACTATGTTTCTATGTGTTTGTGAGTGTGTTTTGGTTGTTTATACTAAGGTTAGGTTGTATATGCATGTGGTGTGGTGTTTGGGCTTGGAGGACTAAGTCCAATAGGGGTCTGGGATGTGCTTGGTGGTTGGACACATGATGGACATGGAACTGGTTGAGTTCCCGTCGGCTACTAATGGGCGAGGAGTCCTTAGTATGGTGATTGCATGTGTCGGGCGCACGATGGGCAAGGAACTGTTATGTTCCCGTCGGCTACTATTGGGCGAGGAGTCCATAGTATGGTGATTGCGTGCGTGCCAGGGTCCAAGTATGAGACTTGGATGTTTTACTACAAACGAGGAGTCGGTAGGGCAGGACTATGAGTGGGATAGGCTCATAGGGTTGGACCACGAATGAGTTAGTTTCGTGGGAGCACAAGGAAGTCCCAAGACCTAGTACATGTATATGACTCATGAAGGACTATGAGGTCATGGTTGGGTTATTTGAAAAGTATGAGAATTTTAGTTATGTTATTTTGGGTTGGGGAACATATTTATATTCATGTTTTGTTTATATATATTGTGCATAACTCACCCTTTCTGTGTGTATGTGGCGATGATCGAATATCTTGTTATCCGGGAGCAGATGATGTGATAGGTGGGCCAGGAGATGCTTAGACTCGGAGCGAGGGCTAGCAGAGGATATTTTTGTATATACATATAGTATATGTTTATAATTTTGTTTTGAGAATTTTATGTAAACCTGGCGGGAGCCATTGATTTTGTATTTCAGTTTTATGAATTATGGACTCCTGGTTTTATGGCTTTATATATTGTATTTTGAATTTTATTTATTTAATATCAGTAATATTCCTTAGGGATGTTACACCCACCACTTCCATTAAACAACCTACACAGACCGAACTGGTAGCCACCTAACCTGAAGATGGAGTTGAAACCAACAACTCACAATCCAAGTCACGTTTCTCCAAGCTCAGTTTTGACACACATGCATCAGAAATAAAGGAATGTGTTACTCCGGAATCAAACAACACCAATACTACTTTACCAAACAATACCCGACTGTGTAGCCTCGATGGTGGTTAGGGCAAAGGCTCTGCCAGCTGCTCTAGCTCGCTCTGCTGGCGATGCTGCTGGTTTCTTCGCACTAGGACTCTTCTTTTCTGGGAAATTGTTGGCGAAGTGTCCCGGTTTGTCGCATATAAAGCACTTGTGACAGTCGCCTGACTCTCCTACTCCGCCTGCCAGATGTGGACAATTCCTCTTCAGGTGGGGTCTGCCACACTGGTAGCAAGTGGGACCCTGAGAAGTCTGTTGTCGGCTGTACGGCTTTTTCATCTGTCTAGCCTCCACAACATTTTTCTGATGTCGGCTCACAATAGGACCAGGGCCCTTCTCCAGGTATTCAACACTCTTGGCATGTTCCACCAAGACTAGGAATCTTCTCTCTCTCAAGGGCGTCACCACCTTCTTTAACTCATGTTTGAGTCCTCGCTCAAACTTAAAGCACCTCCATTCCTCAGTAATATTCTGCGAGGAGTATCTCGTCAGATGCTCAAACTTGTTGACATACTCATGCACTGACATATCCCTTTGCTGCAGTGTAAGGAACTCTGCCTCCCTGTCCTGTCTAGCGGTATCTGGAAAATATTTCTCCAGGAAACGAGTCTTGAAGTTGGCCCATGTCGCCGGATCCTCCCGAGTCTCCATCTGTTGTTGCATACCTGTCCACCAATATTCCGCATCCTCATTCAGCAGATAGGTAGCAAAGAGAAGTTTCTGCTCATCCTCACAATTCATCACCCTGAAAATCTTCTCACATTTGTGGAGCCATGCATCCGCTTCATCAGGAGAGGCTTTGCCAGTGAACTCTGCTGGCTTGTGGCGCAAGAAGTCCTCCACGGTCGGCACCCTGATTGGTGCAATCGCCGTTCTAGGCTGCGCTGCTACGGGTGGCTGCATCGCATCCACCATCCGGTGAATAGCCTCAGCGATGTCATCCGCACCACTACTCCTCCTCCTCCTGTTAGCAGCCATAGCCTAGATACGCCACATCACAACTGTTATAAATCAGTCACTTAGTCAACAAAAACCACACACATCTTTTCAACATTCAACACACAAACATGCAACAAACAACCACATCGATAAACTCACTTCCCACTAGCCCCAAAATATTTTAAAAATATTTTCAAAACTTTTGCTCTGATATCAATTGTAACATTCCTAAGGAATATTACTAATATATAATAAATAAATTCTGAAATGAAATAAATTCCACATTTATAAATAAACCACTTCCCAAAAACGTGGGAAATTTAAATCTTTTATACAATGCAATAAATACCGGAGTCCATAATTATAAAACTGTTATAAAATTAAAATGGCTCCCGAAGGTTACATAATTATCTCAAAACTAAAATAGTAAACATATATACAAAAATCCCATGCTATCCCTCGCTCCGAATCTAAGCATCTCCTGACCCACCTGTCAAATCATCTGCTCCCGAATAACAAGTTATCCGATCATCGCCACACACACACACACAGAAAGGGTGAGCTATGCACAATATATAAACCAATACATGAAATAAATATGCCACCCATCCCCAAAATAACATAAATAATATTTCATGCTTTTCAAATAACCCAACCATGACCTCATAGTCCTTCATGAGTCATATCCATGAAATAGGTCTTGGGACTTCACTGTGCTCCCACGAAACTAACTCATTCGTGGTCCAACCCTATGAGCCTATCCCGCTCATAGTCCTGCCCTACAGACTCCTCGTCTGTAGTAAAACATCCAAGTCTCATACTTGAACCCTGGCACACACGCAATCACCATACTATGGACTCCTCGCCCAATAGTAGCCGACGGGAACATATCAATTCCTTGCCCATCGTGCGCCCGACACATGTAATCACCATACTAAGGACTCCTCGCCCATTAGTAGCCGACGGGAACTCAACCAGTTCCATGCCCATCATGTGTCCAACCACCAAGCACATCCCATACCTTTATTGGACTTAGTCATTCAAGCCCAAACACCACACCACATGCATATACATCCTATACTTAGAATAAAGCAGCCAAATCACACACACAAGCACACACAAACATGGAACTTCGCATAAACTCGCTTAAGATAGGGACTCTCGCCCAAGCTAGACCCTCAGTCTCGCTTAGGCTAGTCCACCTCGCCTAAGCGAGCTTAAAATAGTAGCATAAACATGTTACCTCGCTTAGGCAAGATCATCTCGCCTGGGCGAGCCATACCATCACTCAAAATAACCGCCACCTCGCCTAACGAGGATTCAAGCAAGCAAAACTCAATTCTCATTGCGACCTCGCTTAGGCAAGTCGTTCTCGCCTAAGCGAGCATCCTGTCGCTCAGAACCCCAATACATCTCGTCTGGGCGAGATATCGTGCTCAGAACACTCAGGTCACTTCGTGTCCTCGCTTAGGTGAGTGTCTCTCGCCCAAGCGAGAGACAAGTCTCTCAACCCTGATACGGGGTCACCTAGGCGAGAAACGCAATATAAAAGCAAAAACGAGGTTCTGCAACTCTCGCTTAGACGAGATACACTCGCTTGGGTGAGACTTGCAGAGTTCTCCCTCTGTTTACGCATACATACCATCCAAAACCATACCAAACCAATCCACAATTATACCAAAACGTAATACAACAGTACCAAACAATTCATACCCAAAAGTAAAACGTATACACATGGTATAAGCACATTTGAATCACACAAAAAATACAGGTTTGGCCACAATCAACCCTTACCGTACCCTAACACCCTCCTTCCCAAAACATACAATGCATAAAGCTTTCTGCATAATATCAATTACACCAATTTTTCAATCCCAGTACCTATAATATACAATTCATATCTTACCCAATCAATTTGAGACTAAAACAACACAGAATCACAATCAGAATTTATATACACATAAAACAACTCCCCTAACCTGAATGTTTGATTGAGATTGGGAAGAAAAGTGAGATTCCTGGGTTGCCAATGATTTGCCACAAACTCTCTCTCAATTCAGCCCCTTACACACCCAAAACCTCAATTTCGTGCTCCTCTCTATACCAATTCACCAGCCAAAACCCTTCCCTTTACCTGATAGGTTCTCTCTACCTTTCCACATTCATTCCAAACTAAGTTTAGTAAAAATAAAAGTTAAGGTCTATTTACCAAGGTTTGAACTCATGACCCTCCAATCATAATGCCAAAGCACAACCACCATGCCAATTCATATTTAGTGATACACTCCAATCAATATAAGTTTACATTGCCAATTCCATACTCATACATATTATTAAAAATAAAAAATAAAACAACAACACATAATTGGCGTACATAGGACTCGAACCCAAGTCCTCTCACACAATCAAAGTACTTTTCAACCACATGAGCTAATACTTTTCCACATCACACCAAACAATAATTAATGTCATAAAGGCACTTTCTACCCACATTTATTAATTAATTAATTATTTAATTAATTAATTTTCACGGGTCTTACATCGCAAGGTTGGCTCTCCCACTCCTTGATTTTTGTTTGAGGTGTATATCGGTAATCCCATAATACTTTAGGTAATTCTTTTACCCATCGTCCTTTCACGGTTCTGAGATGTTTCTTGAGTTTGGTCAAAATAATTTGAACTAATTATGCCTTTGGTCCCCATTTTTGTACGAAAATCACAAAATGGTTCCCCAATTTTATTTTTCTCAATTAGGTTCTTAATTTGAAAATTTCATAATATTTAGTCCTTTTTGTTAATATATTACTAACAACGTTAAATATGTGTCATGTGTCATTTTGTGGCTTTTTTTTAATTTAATTTAATTTAATTTTTTATTTTATTTATTTTTAGTTTTAAAAAAAATCATGTGTCAAGTCAACGTTGCGCCACGTGACAGTGGCAATATGATATGACACTGGGGCAACTTCATGAACCAGCCCAAGGCTGCTCCTTTTAGCAAGGTGGGGAAGACCTTACACTAGATGGTGTAGTCATTAGTGTATAAGCTAACTTGGTTGACGTATATGTCTATGTGCTCGTCAAGGTCCATTGACACATTGTATTTTTCGAATGTCAAGATTTTCTAGTTAGCAAAGAGTTAAGTCTCCATTATTCCCTCTACGAAGGGATGTCATTTTACTGATGCACCGAAGGTGGCATATGAGGTCAGTTTCCTGTTGTGGTGAAATTGTAACTTTGCTTGTTTGTTGGTGTTACCTTGTCCGTCCTGTGAGAATTCACTTAACTCGGGTTGCGAATGGGGAGTGGTTTTTCTTGCTCAAGCTTTTGCTTCATACACACATTTTTTGTTTTTAACGCTCTTATTTCTTTAGCACTTTTTCGTTTTAAGGACTCATTTATCTTCCCAACTCAACAAGGATTGCAGCATGATCCTTATGCTTATCTTCAACTTGTTCCTGACTTGTCATTCTCCTTGTAGTGCCCATAAGGTGTGTAAAGATCTTTCGACCCTACAGTAGGCACCAAACTGTTCTTACAAGGAACAAGGGATCTAAGCACACCTTCATGTCTTCAATTAGAAATCTTCCCTCTTCTTTAAGTCTTCTCGACACCAAGCACTTCCTTAGCTTTTAGCCTTCTCGGCTTATCGAATGTACTTAGAGAAGACATTTTGATGCTCAAGTAAGTTTTTGGTCAATTCGGGTGTAAGCAAGAAATACAAAATTTATGAACCACCTACCTTTCACCCGTGTAGTAAAGCATTTTGGCCACGGTTATTTTGGCTCTGTGGCTTCAGTTCTACACCCGAAGTATAACAGATAGTTGATACCCGCAAGTCATGGGTATTTTAATACCCATTAATGAATGAGTCGAATGCGAATATCATACTATTCGTACCCGTGAGTATTTGTTACTCATAAAAAATTAAAATTTAATTTATTTTTTATTAAGTTAAATTTAATTAAAATTAAAATTTAATTTATATTTTATTGGATTAAATTTAATTTAAATCAAACTTTAATTTATATTTAATTTTATAATTTTTTGTAATTTCATTCTAAAAATTATAAAATATCTATTTTTAAATATTCACAAGTATCCACGGGTACCCACAAGTTTTAAAATATCCGCTGATATTTTTTAAATAGGTACCCGACGAATAAATAGGCGAGTAGCAGATGTATTCTTTCGTTATAGGTCGGATTGTAGATAGACATTATCTGTACCCTACCCGACCCATTACCATCTAAGGAGAAACCAAACGAAGTTCTTATCATTTCATTTAAATTGGATGTTATGGTTATGTTTAGTTTTCTAATTATAAACTTGTTTTTCATCAAAGAAGGACGTCTTTGAACATCATGTGTGCAACGAGAATCATAATAAGGGTGGGAAAGCCTCAAACTTCTAATCCCATAACTGGATTAATCGTTTTTGACATTTTTTTCTTCGAGAACATAGTAAAGGACAATGTTGTTGGTAGGGATGTCAACAGGGCGAGTAAGGTATGGGTAGTAGCTCCTCCTACCGTACCCGCTAGATAAATATTTGCCCCGTACTCGTATCCATATTTGTCGGGTATCCGTTATGCGGGTACCCGCATAACTTTTTAATATCCACAAATATCTACCGGTACCTGCCGGTATTTACAAAAAAAATAAATATAAATATATAACAACATATTTTAATCATAAATTCAAATAAAATACAATACATAACATTCATAAATTTTAAACAAAGTCCAAATAACTCATTTAAATAGTGTTGAATAACAATTTATAAAGAAATATTTTTTTTAAAACTAATTGATAAAAAAAATAACTCATTCAAAATCAATATGTTAATATTTTAATCATGTTATTTTATTTTTTTTTAATTTAAATTAGAGGGTACGAGTATCCACAGATATGGATATATGATACACGTACCCATCACGTTGACATGCGGGTATTAAAAGTACATGTACCTGTTATCCGCGTGTATTCATTTACAATATCTATTTCCTATTCATTGCAGATTTTATCCGCTAATACCCGCAGGTACAGATTTTTTTGACATCCCTAGTTGTTGGTAATAAAAAATAATATAAGTAGTAATTTAAAAAAGTATAATTTTTTCATGCGTAAAAGATAGATAATAAAACTTATACAAAATTTAAATATTAAAATTACACTTAATTTAAGTGTAATGTTTTTAGCCCAAAATTAATTTCCGTGAGTGCGGTGTAAGCGATACTAAACTTGTTCACGTGTTCTTGGATTTGAAGTTTGTATATGTAAAAATTATACTTTGAAAGTCAAACCTCACTAAAAAGGTGGTCTACAAGGTTTATGTAGCAGATTAATCATCAAAGAAGTCGATGAATGATGTCTTCAAATAGTAAGGTTACTTGAAAAAATAAATAACCTTCTTTTGAATCAAATTACAATAAAAGAAATCTTCTACATAAAAATTGGGAAATTAGTCACATATGTAGTAAATGTTGAATTTGTTACGGTCCTTCTTCTAAAATGCTCTGCTTCTACATCTTATGAAGGACACATATCCAACACAGGCTTCAAAGGCTAAAAACTCCAACTATTGATTAGAAAATAAGATAATGTTAGATATTTTGAGAGAAATACAACACTAATGAGACATAAACCCAATCCTCACATACGGGATTAACACTATCTCTAATCCAAAATTTTAAGACAATGGATTTATGGATCTTCATCTTTATATAGTGTTCAACTTTCTCATTTTTTTTTTAATATAGAACTTAGACTCACATTTGGATTCCCAACAAATAAGTTCCCTTCAAAACAAGGGAATACTACAACAAAACACAATATGACGACATGGATAAACAAGTGCATATAACAAGGGCTTTCCTTATGAGCCAAAAGAGGAAGCGCAACTACATGGTAGTTTGGACACTAGAAATGTAACTCGACAAAGATAAGTAAATTGCAAATATCCCAACCCTGCTTCTCTCCACCCTCCATGGTTGATCTTCATGAAAATACATGTAAAACTTACAAAAGCATGATTAAAAATTCAACAGTGTTCTGACTTCAAGTCCATTAAGATAATGTCGTTAGAGTCAATCATCGCATCTGAAGTATTGTCTACTTTGAAACCCAAAACTCCAATCACGATTTTATTCATAAAAGGCGCTTCAAATAAATATGTGAAACTATTGGATGTATCGGAACAAGTCTCCCAGACGAGGTTTAAGGGGAACTGGGATTTGTCTTTGAAACTATTTTTCCATTCCTTCTAGCTGAGGGCTAAGGAAACGAGTTCGTCTTTGAAATTTCATTTTCATTCCCATGGACAAGACTATTGTACCGATATTAAGTCTATTGAGATAACATCGCTAAGATTAATTACCATTGAAAAACAGATCGACAAAATCTATATGTTTCCATAACAACTTTACGACACATGGCAATCCCAAAAAACTAACGGATTTCAATTAACAATAAGATTTGAAATAAATAATCTATTAAGAAAGAAAATATGTATGCCGGGATAAGCAATCTTGTATTATAAGAGTTGCTCACATTGAGAATGCACAAATTTGTTAAGCAATGATCATTCTTACCAAGTTTCAGTTCCTCGAAGCTTTCTTCAAAATAGGATGCATCTAATATTTCATTCAACCTCAAGTATGCATCACAATATGCTTTACAACACACTGTTTCCACCTTGACTCTGAACCCTCAAGTGCATCCACCATATGGAAAAGTTTGTTTCAAGTTAACTGCATAGTGAATGCTGTATAGAACCAAGCTCTATATGTAAGACTCAAATTCTATGAAAAAAAAATGCAGAGACAGATAGTTAGTTCTTTGTTTTACCAGAGAACAACTCAGTAAGAGTATCCCAGTTGGCTAGAACTTGAATGGACCTAAACATCCAGCATTTAGTTAGTAGTTCCAAAATATCTGGTCCCTTCTGTAATGTTTCTTGAGATACTTTTGTATCAAAGCACGGTAAGTCCATTTCCTTTGTTGTGTCTTAAACTCCAAAAATGCTTCAGAACTCATTTGAAAGTCCCCTTTACCTAAGGCCTCATACACAAACGGATCTGTCAACAACATTGGAGAATCATCCAAGTTCATTTTGTTCAGAACAAAGTCCAAGTTCCTTCCAAGCCCTCTATCCAAGTATGCATCAACTACACACCCAAAAGTAACTAGATCAGGAATGACCCTCTCATGTTCCATATGTTGAATGCTAAGGTGAAGATCCCAGAACAAAGCCATCCTTGAGAAGGCTAAAGCACGAATATTAAAGGTTGTAATATCAGGACGGAACCCAGATTCCACCATTTGTAGAAATTCTTTCTGCAAGCTTTTCATCTTGAAATTTGCAGCATAAGAAAGTAACAAAAGGTTCCATAGCAGATTTCCGACATCTTTCCTACCTAGACCAACATCTCTTAGGAACTCACCCAATTCATAGAATTGTCTGTCCCTTGTATATGCAGAGGCCATGGCCCGAATCACTTCCCTCTCTATCATAAATCTCGATCTCTTTAACCGCCCATAAGCATGCTCCATGTCTTTCAAAGAACCAAAAATGCTATAATACAAAACAAAAGCATTAGCAGTTTTAGAAGAGACATGAACACCTCTTGAAGCCATTTCCTTTGCCATATCTTCCATTAACTCAAGCTGTCCTTCTCTTCCAAAACAAGAGATAGCCAACGAGTAAACATTAGGTAATATACTGAATTTCCTCATATCCACATAGCGTAGGATATTGACCACTTCATCGAATTTTCCATGTTTTGCATAAGCATCAAATAGTCTTGAAATAAATTCAACAGAAGGTACAAAAGAACTATATAGGAGCTGCTCCCATGTAGTCTGTGCTTGAGGAAAGAGACCATTTTCTGTGTAATGTAGCATCAAAACACACAAAGAAGTCTGTTTTGGCATAGAAACATCAACTTTGGTATCATGAAAAACCCCATCAGATTGAGGAAACATTCTTTTCCTACTATTGTTTTGAACCAATGAAGAACTATCTACACTGCTGTGTGTACCATCAAAAGCTCCTTTCTCATTCCTCCTCCAGATTATCTGTTCAACGCCCATCCGAAAGTATATAAAATACTGGAAAACACTAAAAAGTCTCTCATCCAATTATAGATTTCTACATAACTGACTTTTATAATAATTAATTTAAAAGCCATACATAAAGTGATTCTTAATTGGTTGACTTGAGCATATAACAAAAAAAAAAACAAAACTTAAAATATTTCATAAATTCAAGAGTAAATAGCTCATATAAAGATTGTTTTTTTAATATCAGAAGCAGATATGTACAATACATTTGTTAATTTTCACAGTAATTTCCTAAACAAATACCCATTGCGTTTTCAAGAGTGGGGATTCTTAAAAATTAAACTCAAATTCAAAGAGCAGTTGACACAGATGAATTTGGTCCCTATTGAAACAGCCCGCAGGAAAAATCAAAGATCAAATTCAAGACAAAAAGCATATGGGCTTATACTAAATATGGGCACTCTAAGAGCATGTTTGGATCAAATAAACAAAGAATTCTTAAAGAAGTGATAAAAAGTGGAAAACCTTGTTGTGTTGTTGAGGAGCGCCACTGGGAGAGTCCTTCAGCAGAATGGACATACGAGAAGAGGGGAGTGTTAAAGAATTTATTTCCATTGAAAACGAGGATGTTGCAAGAGTTCAAGGAAGAAGAAATCATGTGAACAGTGAGTGAGTGAATCGAAGATGTTTTTACGCAAAAACCTTGTCTTTGTTTTGTGTGAGGTTGTTAGAGTCCAGGCCAACCAATAACTAGGACCCTTATCTGTTCAATGATGCTTTCAGAAACCCATTTTCGTTATCTATCTTTGATTACAAGTAGAAATTAGAGTCAAATACTCTCTGGGCATAATAATTTTGTAAAGAAACAAAAAGCTTCTACTTGGAAGAAATAATGAAAAAGAAGTTTGTATAAAAACTGAGAGACAAACTTATGATTAACTTTTTTGCATTGGATTTGAATTCAAATTCTGTCAAATACTTCATGTCATGTTTTATTATTTTATTACCTTCTTACACTTTACTGTATATTTATATTTTCTTATTACTTTTTGGAAGATTTTTTATTAACTGATTTTCTATACTTTTATGACGCGTTTTTAAAGATATTTTATTCATTACATTTACCATTTTTTTCGATGTTTGTTTGTAAAGAAATTCATATATTTTTAAAGTATTACTAAACAAAAAATACAAAATAAGTTAAATGTTTTATGACTTTCAATTGATAATCAATTTCTTTAAATAGTATTGTATATAACGTATTTAACATTTATAGAAGTAAAAATTATTAAATATACAATTGTAATTTTTTATTATTTTTATTAAAATAAAAATAATTTCACATAAATTATTTAATTTTGCTATTATTTTTCTATAAATATAATTCTGGCTATAATATTTTCTTGAAAGTATACATACTTTTCTAAATAGTTCATTAATGTAAATAACTAAATTCTTGAATGCAGTTTTATTTGTTAATATTTTGAAATGTTTTTATATATTATTATTAAAATCTATCTGTTACCAAAAATGAAAAGCTTGAATTACATAAAACCTCAAAATTAAATGTAAAATCACTAAATAATCAGTGTAGAAAAGTTTTACCTTTCCATATGAAAAATAAGAAAAAGAATTATAAAAGAGAAAATAGGAAAGTTTAATATAAAGTCTAGGGTAGAAAATTACATGCAAAAGCAGAAAATTAAACGCAAAAAAAAAAGTAATATTATTGAAAATAAAACAAATCAACCACAAATTTAAGAACAAAATGAATCAAAAATCTTCAAATTTTTATTTGATTATGCTACTATGAGTTAATTCTCAAATAAGTGGTTTTCCATTATTGGAGAAGACAAAATGTGACAGAGAAGAGAAAAGAGTACAACAAAGGAATATGAAAAGACAAAAACTAAAACAAGAAAAAAAAGGAAAGAGAGAAAAGGAAAAACTAAAATTCTGGGTAACTTTTCAGATGATTTTTGTTTAGAGTTTATAGCACATTAAATGTTTTATATAGTCTCTAAAGTGTGAAGCTAATTTGGACCTAGTCCTTGAAGGCAATTACAATAGATGAGCCAATACAAGGAAATGTCAAATCCATAGATTCTATTTATCATTTTTCAACAAATTTGTTTCAACTTCTAAAATCATTGATGAATCTATAAAGAAAATTATGACTAAAACAATAATTGAAGGTCAGATGATCTAAAAAATGAAAAAAAAAACGTCACAAAAACCTAATTTATTACTAAAAATATATAAATGAGCTAAAAACTAAAAATAAAGAATTTGGAAAGTCTTTAAAAGTGTGTATAAAATGTGTTATCATATATTTCATCATTTTGGCATAAGAAGTTTTATATGGAAAGTTATGATATAATATTTAAAAGTGTTTTTTTTTTGCCTCTTTGGATTACAAATTACAACTTATCATAATTGTTTCTTTTCATAGTCAAATTGCACACACTTTCTTGATAAAATTATTCAATTCAAATAAAAAATCAAATAAACTATTGGCGCATCTAAAGATTCCTCAAACGATCTATCATTGTACTAAATCCTATGTGACTTCATTTTTTTCTTAACTGTACAAGAAACATGTTATTAGAATGGTCATAGAGTATATATGAATTCAAACATATAATCACTTGTCATTAAAATTGAACACATTGATGATCCATCAAATTATCTAGTAAAAATTAACATATTAGACCTTCTGATGACACTCGTTTGGTTAGACAGTCAGATGAAGGTCACCAGGTTAGATTATCTAGCATTTACCATGTTAAACATTTTGGTCATTATTGTTAGCACAAGTGACCTTGGTGCATGGATTTGATGAAGCTAATGCATGAGATCATGTGTGATTGATGAAGACTTAATGAAGATTTAAAGTGATTTGTTGTTGATCAAGCTTGGAGTGTATTGGATTTGAAATTGACATGAAGATCACAAAGCTAGAAGATTGGACTCAATCGTACACTATATGACATAGTGTAGATGTCCTTTGTATTTTGTCTATCTTTTCAATCTGTTAAAATGGATTTTAACAAGTTAAAAAACTTGTTGCATGTAGTTTTGGTATGAACGTATTCAGTAAGTTGAATTGCTATGAAATTGGTTAATTTCACTTATGTTAAGTAAAATTAACAGATTGGTTGTTACTTTTCTTCCAGGTGTTTCCTAGTTTGATTCCAGGCCTACGAGTGGGATCTTATTGTGCTGGGTTTGAGACTCTTGTGGGATTCAAGAATCTTGGTGTTTTTGTTTAATTCAGAAGTGTAATCTTTGTGAGATTGTGTAATTCTTTTGATATAGTGCATTGTTAATAAACTAGATGTAGCTCAGATTTGAGTGAACCAGTATAAAAACCATTGTGTGATTCTCTCTCCCTTACTTTGTTCTTCATTTTATCTTAAAGAAATCTTGTTTAATCAATCTTTGCAAGGTTTTCGTGTGTTTAAATGTAATCTGGTGGTGCAACTAAATTTGATATATCAATTGAAATCAATCTTATATGATAATGCATGCTCTTTGAGTGAGTTTGATGATTTGCATTTTTCTGCAGAATATCAGTATACTGATTTCATATTTCAATATGTTGAATAATACTTTATGAACAAATTAATCTATTGTTTTTGTTTTTCAATCAACTCAAATGTGTGGTCTTGCATCAATAAACATCTTATTTGTTGGTTAATTGAATTTAAACAGAAAGGTTTTAACAAGTTTTAATTGAGCATATTTTTAAGTACTCAACCAATTCAGTCCCCCTTCTTAGCTAAGAAAGTTATTTTAAACCTACAATTAAACTATGAGCCATGTAAGTTGTACTACATGTTATATATTTATCATATATAGATGATTTCATTTAACTTATGATTTATTATGATAGTTACATAGACAAATTGAGTTTGGAGCAAGGAAAATCCGAAATATATGGATTAGTTGAGCCTTAATCATTGCAGAACATTGGAAATACCAAGGTCCAAATCCAATCATGTTTGCAAACATAGATGAGTGACTCCCAAATAAATATTTAATTGGCTCTATACATTAAATGGCTATTTTTAATGATTGTGTATTTTTAAAATTATGGTAATTATTCAACTAATTGTTTGTCATTGTAGGTCTCATTCATTGTAATTATATCTGAGGATTATATTATAGTATAATTTTGTTAACTTCACATAAAACTCAACCAGAAAATGAAAAACTTATTAAAAGGATAAATTTTATATTTTTTATTAGATTTATGACTAACATGTGTCTTCACTTTAGTTAGAGTTGTAACTGACCAAATGTTTCAAGTAAAAGGAATAACAATGTCACTATAATTCATATACCATACAGTTATACATTTTTTAATACATTGAATAATTATTTTATGTCCAAGTTACATCAAATTAATTTGCTTCACTTCTTTATTATTCTAGTGTAATAAGTAAGTTGATTTTTTCGAATATGGCTATTATGTAACGTCCCATTTAATAAATCAACTTACTTAAATGACACGTCACACAGTACAATAATACAAGCAAAGGTACGGAGTAGGGACTCACTCCCCCAACAATAACCAAAGTAAAAAGAATAATCCTAGGGCACACCACGATGCCAAACAAGACAAGGTACGAGGTTTAAAGTAACTAGTAGCACAACACAAAACAAAGTAATACATGGGCCATAGCCCTAGCAAAAGACATAAGAAGAATAGCCCAAGTCCAGTCAACTACGCAGCGGAACCATCGCCCTGTTGGCCACGGGTGTTCCTCGCATCTGCTCACATCAACAAGTTGATGTTCATCACAAAAGAGAGAACCACACAGCATCACACACAACAAACAACAGAAGGGTAAGCTAAAGCCAAAACAGTGTTATCATGTAATCAGATATGCCCTCACAATCAAATATACATACATCATCCAAGCATGTTATGACCTTTCAATCCAATACACTAAGACTCGACTCGACTCATCCGGATACATATAACCTGGTCGGATTCAGCGGATGCTTGCACTTGTGGTGGATACCTCTGCTCACCCCCAAGCTGCTCATCGCCGAGCTATGTGTTACAATTGTTACAATGAATCAATTCCCTCACACACAAGGTTAGCCCTTAATGAGTTTCAGGCCTCCTGCTACTCTCATCACAGGAGTCAGTCCGCTCTAAGTGAGACTAACTGACTCCTTAAAGTGTCAGGATGCAATCCTTACCTTAAATCCTTACCAAGTTCTATAGATGGGGCACCACCATGGATACCCATTAATAGGGGCCATGAAATTATGTCCCGACCACTGAAGCACGACCTTGAAGTCTCACCTAGAAACTCCAAGGAATTACGCACTGACTCATACCAAATATATTCATACAACCAACTAACATTAATCATGCATTCAAACCTTGGGTCAACATCTGTAACCAAATTCTCATTCGTATTCCATGTTGGATTATACCTCCTTTTTCACCAATCTCATGAGTATAGAGCCTCATCTCATACCAATGCCATTGCCATTTCAATAACATCCCTCTCATTCACTTTATATGCTAAGGCCACATCAATAAATCAATTCAACCCATACCCCATATATCCCATGCCATTTCTCATACTTCATACTTAAAACACATCAATAAATCAACCAAACAATTCATAACACTCAAAAGAAGAAAATAACAAGGCTTACATCTCATCTCGCTCAGGCTAGAAGCCCTCGCTCAGGCGATAGGGGTTCCCTCGCTCAAGCGACAAGCCCTCGCTTAGGCGAGATCGCGATAGAGGCAATGGAAGGTTTCTCGCGCACTCGCTTAGGAGAGCCCTCCCTCGCCTAAGCGAGCCCAATCCTTGCCTAAAGGTGAGGTCCTTCGCCTGAGCTGCAACTGCAGCAACAAACCTCGAGCTCCCACGCGAGCTCGCTTAGGCGAGCGTCTTTCGCTTGAGCGAGATAGCACCTCGCTCAAAACTAATACCCTTCGTCTGAACAAGAGCTCGAGCGCGAGCTGGGGTTTGTTCTCTACAAGTCTCGCCTAGGCGAGACCGGGCCGCTTGGGCGAGAATAACAGGTCACGCCACTGTTCATCCTGCATCAGCTATATTGTCATACTCAACAATATTTCCAGACATCTCATACGTTCACAACAACATGCAAATTCAACCAATCACGATACAAACGCACTATCAAGAAGTCGCATCACACAAACAGAGGATTCTATCTTTCCTTACCTGGAAGGGTTTAGCAGAAGACTCCTAGACTAACTGATTTAGCACAGCAGCTCCGATGCTACCTCAGGGACGACTTAAGGAGGTGAAAAGGAAAACACTGGTTCGAACTCGCTTGACCAAGGTGACACTAAACCCTAACGGAGTGACGACTGTGGCTCTAAGCACCAAAGTAGCAAATTCTGAAAGTGTAGAATGAGTGAATTAGGGCAGACTTTGGGGTAGTTTTATCCTTTGGACCAACCCTTAGGCCCAATAGCTTAAAAGCAACCCTTAAAACTTTAGGACAGAAAACTGGACCTTACATATTACATAATTTATTAAATGATAATCATCATTTATAAGTATTATTGATGCCTAGGCAGAGATAACACATTTTAACATTGAGTAAACTGTATTTTAATTTTATGATTATTGCATACTAATGTAAGTTAAATGTTAAAGGTCTTCAATGATGAATTTACATTATCGCAATAGAACATCATTCAAATAAGAAAATAATGAACAACCTCCCTCCTCTAACATATGTAGAATAATTGAGATTTATGTTTAACTTATTTATAGGTTATATCAGACAATTTTTATTAAAATAATTTAAAGTTATATTGTGTTGAGATTTTTCTTTATTTTAAGTTTTGGTTTCAAACCCAAAGCAAATATTTTCTTTTTCTTTTATTAATGTTCACAATTTATGTTGGATCATGCACTAACTGATGTAAATTTATACTAGATTTAGTCAAGTTCAACATAAAGTTATATAGATAAACATGTTCTGATATAAATTTTGGATATTTCTTCATTTATTTTTATCCACTTTTAACGTTAGTGTGTCTAGATTAAAAAAAAATGAAATTTTTACGTGAAAGTTTTTATTCAACCAAAATTTACATCATTTACATGTGTTGGAGTATTATCTCATAAAAAAACCAAAAGTATGCCACGTAAAAAACATTATATAATCTTCAAATCCAAAATTTTAGAAACTTTAAACCATTTTGGAAGTACTTACTTAAAATTTCAATTTCAAACAAATTCCACGAACTCCTAACTTATAAAAGATGATAAGGTGAGTCAAATGATTCAATTCATTAATACACTTGATTCCATCTTCATCTCGTTAGGTTAGACGAATTAATATAAATTAATAAAATAATAAGAGATTAAAGTATATTTTACCTTAACAACTAATAATTAAAGATGACAAAAATAGGTCAATCTATCATAGCTTTACTTGTTTATTGGTCATGTTTCGCTTTAGACACTTCGATGACGAATTAATCATGCTTTAAAAAAAAATGAAATGTGCTAAACAAAACAATTGACTAGTTAGTTTATGAAGTTGATGATTTTTAACACAAATTGCATAAAAATGAAAAAACTATGAAGCAAATTGGTTGATGGCTTCTATGGTAAACACAATCATAGGTACACTGAATCAATCCAATTAGTCTGACCTTTCAGATAGAAAAATAATGTTGAATTTGATTTAGAACTTCATCAGATTAAATTAGTATAAACTAATTATATTATATAATGATTTTATAACTTTCCTCAATCTGTTTATGTAAAAATATTCAATAAAACGCTCAATATAAAAGTAACACTTAAAGTTTAGTAAATATATTTTATTAAATAATTAGAATTTTTTATTAAGTTTCAATAGTCCATCGTTTAATAGTTGAGGTTAAAAATAATCTAATTATATCTTTCATTTTTAATCTTCAGAGATAATTTTTAAAGATAAAATCTTAAAAAAAAATTTGAATTCCAAAATATTTTTCTCCAAATAAATAATACTGTAGATTTGACGATTGATCTATTCATTCTAAAGATGAACACATAATTTCTCTTTGAATAATTTGAGGTTAAAATGGCATTAAAACTTATTCCAAACTCAGTTTTTTTCTTTGTTAAATTATAATTTTTTAGTCCCCTTAAATTATTAATCCACTATATATCTCTTTCATTTTTTTATGATTTTTGTGTCTGCATTTTTTTTTTATAAAATAACATTTTAATTCAATTCTAATTTCATCTACATTTATTTATTTTTGTTTAATAGGTCTTGGATCTAACATATTCATTTAAAAAACAAAAAACAAATACTTCAATTAATTAAAACATACAATTTAGAAATACACACTTGCAAAATTTAAATTTAAACAAAAATCATAAGATTTTCCAAAATACGGGATTAAAATAATAGAAGAAGGGCCAAAATTAAGAACAAAATCTAGAAGAGAGAAAAGTTATAATTAATATTTTCTTATTCAACAATTGGAATTCACAATTTCCTCTACCAAAAAAATGGAATAAAAGTTCACAACTCTCACGTGGTTTGAGTCAAAGATCAAGCTTCCTTCACGGGTCTAGTTGGAATCATGTTTTATTATTTTCATTTAATTAATTAATTAATTAAATCAAATCAAATCAAATTTCAAAGTTTGACTATGCTGGTGCACGCACTTCGTTGGAAATGCCGCATTGTGTAAATAACGAAACAGTTTTTTTTTTTTTTTTGTTATACAAAAAATACTTTTTCACATTTTACCCTTTTTATAAGTAAATTTCTTTTTGCCATAAAGTTCTTTCCGTTAAAAAAAACTCTAAAATAATATAAATCAATTTTCTTAAAATATGGGTCGAGTTTGAATTATGTATTTATATTTTATATAGAAACAATAATTAATTATTTCTTATGGAGATTAATTTTAAATGAAACTGACAATATTTTTTTTATCGATAACACATTTAAAAAGATAAAAGATAAAATTAGTTACTCATTCCATCACCCAAATCTTTAATATTATTATTTGTTTTAGTTTTTTTAGGGTTTAGGGAATATAATTGAAAGAAAATAGGTATGCCTAAAAATTAGTTACAATGGCATGGTCCAAGTTAGAGTATCAATGTTAGATCACAGTATAGAGATGCTAGAAGGAGAATTAAAATTTTAAATCTATTTCATTATGTGTAATTTTAATTTCAAAATTATTAGTTTACTACTTAACCCCAACTTTGATAAGATGTAGTTTGAATTTATTAAAAAAATTTGAGATTAGAAATGTGTGAAGAAAATATAAGATAAATTGAATTAGTTTGAACTCATTCTTCACGTTCAAATGAAAGAAAAGAATTAGTCAAAATTAAAAGCAAGGTCGATCTGTGGAATGTTAAAAACGGCTTTGACGAACGGTCACGCCCATTCAAACACATTTCCAATGCATGGAACCAAATTTGGCAGCTACAGTTTTTTATTATTATATATAAAATATTAAATTTAAGTATAGAACGCCAACAAACAGAAAAATTAAAAAAATTTGAGTAAATAATATATTTACTCACGGTATAAGGAAGTTTTTACAGTATTATTATATTACATGTTTAAATAAGTTATGTAAAGTCGAATATTTTCAAACGAGTCTTTATTAAATGTTTTTATTTTATTAAATAATTAAAACATTTTTTATTTTTATTTAAGCATTTTGTTGTTTGATTTTTATCTAACGTGATATGATAATTATAATTATTTTTTCTTTAATTAATTAGAAGTAGGAGATGTGTTGACGATAAAGTTAAACTATAAGGTATTTAGGTGAAGGTGAAAATATGTTTGTTCATGAGGAGTTGGTGGTGAATTTTATCAATCTCTCTTCTAAAAACAATTATTAGATGAACACCTAAAAGAATTATTTGATGAACACCTTCTAATATAATATACTTAAAATCAGTTGAATCAAATTTAAAAAAAAAAAGCAATTTAAATGGAAATAAAATAATTAAAAAAAAATTTAATTTATACACACTTTAGGTATAATTTATATCAAATGAACACTTGTAATATAAAGTATACATTTGGTAAAGGCCGATTCAATGGATCTATATTCGTAGTATCTAAAACGGGTTGAATCAAATTGAAAAAAAGAAAAGTGGCAATTTAAATTGAAATAAACTAATTTAAATTTGTAACTTAAAATGAATTTAGATTAGGTAAAGTTATGCATTTATCCATTTTTAAATATAATAACTACAATTAAATAATGAAGTGATATTTATTTATCAACATATATATATATATATATATATATATATATATATATATATAAAAATATATATATAAAATAAATATATATA
>Ga0214543_1000351_pt1 | contig 74129 bp, 66 predicted proteins | sample CNSS2metaG_FD_160094 | JGI IMG/M metagenome (GOLD analysis project Ga0214543, IMG submission 160094) | Root nodule microbial communities from cowpea collected in UCLA plant growth center, Los Angeles, California, USA - CNSS2 | ecosystem: Host-associated > Plants > Roots > Nodule | place: USA... | reverse complement strand
TGGGGAAATTGACTTCAAGCTTGGTTATTACAAAGCCAATGAAGTGATCTCCATGAAAGCCTCTTCTGGAGGGTTCATCAATAACCCGACAGCACATGGCGTGCCCAGTGGCATGGCGAGCATTTTCCTGTTCGATGCCAGGAGCGGTGCGTTGATTTGCGTTATGGATGGAAGTTTGATCCTTGGTCTCAGAACCGGTGCGTCTGGAGCCGTTTCCGTCAAGGCACTGGCAAGGAAAGACGCCAGGAAGATCACATCGGTCGGGACGGGCAATCAGGCACGAATGCAAATCCGGGCGATCAACGAGATCATGAAGATCGAAGTGATTCACGCATGGGACAGTCACCCGGACACGCTTTCCAAATATAAGACGGATATCGAAAGCGAATTTGGCATTCCTGTAATCATGGCAAACTCCAAGAAAGAAGCCGTTGAGCAGGCCGATATCCTGATTACGACGACCCGCGGGAAAGGGTCGCTTGTGGAAGCGGATTGGGTGAAGCCCGGGACGCACATCGTTGCGATCGGTACAGATCAACGCGGTAAACAGGAACTGGATCCAGAGATCTTCAGGAATGCGAAGGTAGTCGTGGACTCAATCGCACAGTGCACCGAAAAGGGCGAGACCTGGCACCCGCTGAATAAAAACATCATCGCCAAAGACGACATCCATGGCGAAATTGGCGAGGTATTGTTGGGAAGGAAGCCGGGACGAGAAAGTGATGACGAAATCACGATTTTCGATTCCACCGGCATGGCCATACAAGACAATACGACAGCCAGCAAAATCTATCGGAACGCCATAGCCAATAACGTCGGCACCTTCTTTCAGTTCTTTGAGTAATGACCATGCGCAATTACCCGACCATTCAGGACATCCGGGAAGCCCGGGAACGGCTGAAACCGCACGTCAGGCACACGCCGCTGTTGCGCGCGGAGAAAATCGAGAAAGCCGCTGGTTGTCAGCTGTATCTCAAACCGGAAACCCTGCAGATTACTGGCGCATTCAAAATCCGCGGCGCCCTGAACAAGGCCCTCTCGCTCTCGAGAGAAGAGATCGCAAACGGCATTATCGCGACGTCGTCGGGCAATCATGCCCAGGCGCTTGCTTACGCGGCCAAGATGCTCGGCGTAAAAGTGATATTGGTCCTTCCGATCACCACACCCAAAATCAAGATCGAAAATACAAAAGCCCTTGGTGCGGAAGTCATTCTTTTCGATGGTGATAATGCTGCTAGATGGAAAAAGGTCTACGAGATCGCTGAAGGAAACAAGTATGCGGTTATTCACGGCTTCGAGGACCCCATCGTGATGGCCGGCCAGGGAACGATCGGCTGTGAAATACTCGAGGACCTGGACGATGTAGACACGGTCATTGTTCCCTTAGGCGGCGGAGGCCTGATCTCGGGAATCGCAACGGCCATCAAGGAAACGAAGCCGTCGGTGCGGGTTATCGGGGCAGAGCCTGCCTTGACACCGAAGTATTTTCACAGCCGGATCAACAAGGAGCGCACATCGCTGCCCTTGAAGAACACGATTGCCGATGGCTTGAGGTTAAGTGTTCCGGGCCAAAACCCGTATCCGATCATCGAAAAGTACGTGGATGAGATCATTCTCGTTGAGGACGAGCACATCGTCACCGGGATGTGCGCTCTTGCCAAGGATGCGAAATTGATCGCTGAACCAGCCGCCTCGATTGGCGTCGGAGCCCTGTTAGCGGGCAGCATAGACGTCAAGCCCGACGAAAAAGTCTGCGCGGTGTTGTCTGGCGGGAACTGGGACCTTGGTGATCTTGCCGAGATATACAAGGCTGTGGGGTAATCACTTACCTTCGGTCAGTTCAGCGCCCCGATCGCAGTTGAACGTCCGCGCTTCTCATCACCAAGCAAGAACCTGCCGCGTCCGGAATGCGGCTCGAAACACGCCATTCGGCGAGCAAGGGTGAGATGGGTGAACCCTACGGAATGCCGCGCCGCTTATCCCGTGCCTCGGTCGTCCGTGTCTTCCGCCCCCGTTCGTCGGTTTCTTCGACGGGACATTCCAGCCACAGCTTGATTAAGTGCAGCACCCGCCGATCAACGATCCGGCGCGCCAGCGACTTCATCAGTTCTGAATGCGGAATGCTCCCGAAGTAGTCCGGGAGGTCGGCATCGACGACTTCCGGATGACCGCGGAACAGCAACTCCTCCACTTAGTCACAGCCTGCTGGGCGTTGCGCCGGGCACGTGGGCGTAGAGTTCCGGTGGAAGATCGGCCTCGAAGATCAGTTCCAGCACCAGCATTGCTGCCGTCATGCAGACCCGATCCCGCACGGTCGAGATGCCCAGCGGCCTGAGTTTGCCGTTGGCCTTCGGTATGAACACGCGTCTGATTGGTTTCGGTCGGTAGGTCTCCTTTCTCAGCGCAAGCGCCAGTTCACCAAGCCACCGCTCCAGCCCGTACGCTTCGATGTCCGCAAAATCCTGACCGTCCACCCCCGGTGCACCCTTGTTCGAGCGGCACAGAGCATAGGCATGGGCCAGAATATCCTCACGACTGATCTTTTTCGTACAGGGCGTAGAAGCGATAGCCGGCTTCTGCCTTCGCTTTCGCGTGTAACGCCGTCTGTAGTTTCTGGACACTCGTCGGAGTTGCTAGGTTTCCCAATCTCCGGTCCCTCTCCACTTGTTTTCGTGACCCGCTAATCGAAGGCTTCAGACATGTCGTCTCCTCCATGCCGGCTCCGATTGCTTCCGGCCGGAGCGGTTGCGGGGTGGCACTTGCACCCACTGGAAAGCGCCGCCTTGGAACGGCGTACACCCAGCGCGGTCATCGCGTCCCCTGACCTAGACGTCAAAGACGGGGCGGTAAGCGGCCCTTGATTTGAGCCACCCCGCTAACGGCGCGCACCATGCCTCATAGCCGCGTTCCATCGCGGGGATGACGTGACGTTGAACATCGGCAGCCTGCTATGCCCGCCCCCTCTTAAGGAAGCAGGGACTATCCTCTCGCGGCGGTTCTGGGGATTGTGGGTCGCTTGCCACCAACTACTTGATTAGCCGATTAGCCACCGGTGGGGGCATTGCGTCGCGCTCGGTAAGCAGCAGATAGGAGACCTTCGATAGCATCCACAGATCAACAACGCCCCTGGAGCCAAGCTCGACATGAGCGAGACTTCGAATGACGAAAAGATGCGTCCTGTCCCTGTCAGCCGCGGCTGCCAACCTGATGCTCTCCGAATAGGGGATCAGCGTGTCATCCCGGCCGTGAACGAGGATGAGAGTGGCCTGGAGATCGGCCATATTCCGTGACCGGAGATCAAGGCGATGGAACTCGGCGAGTACTGACGCCGGCAGTTCGGAGACGAGCAGCGGCGTCTTCTCCGGATCCCTATTGAGAAGCAGCCGATGTACCGCTTGACCCTCTGGCCCAAGCTGCGCGGCCATACCTCTCACATCAGCGTCGGGGTCCGCGAGCTTTGACTCTGACATCGCTTTCAGAATCCGCCGATCCGCGGAGTCCTTCAGCCACGCTGCGCTGCTGTGGACGAAGACCCAGGTGGCATAGGAGCTCGGCGTTCGTCTCTGCCAGTGCTGATCGGGGCCTTCGCGAAAATAGCCTGTCGTCAAATAGGTGCCGAGGGAAATGATGTCGTAGTAGGTGCCGATGGCATAAACGAAACGGACAAGCCTCCGCGTCTGTGGGTTCATCGCCGCCAGGATGGCCGGCCCTGCAGCATAGGAAAAGGCGACGATCCCGACGCTCTTCTCGGCCCCAGCGGTCTCCTTCGAGGCGATGTGCCAAGTGAGCGCGCTGAGCTCATCAACATCCTCAGACCGGATCGACAGTTCACGGAGGCTTTGCAGGTCCGGCACGAACACCATGAACCGCGATCTCGCCATGGTCTCCGCGAACGCGACGATGCGGGGGTCGTCCTTACCAAGCCGCACGACTCCGGGCACGACGACCACGGTCGCCCGCGCATGCTCGCCTCCGCCGGGACGATAAACATCCGCGGTGTTCGTTTTCCCTGGTACGCGATAGGTGATCTGTTCGCGGATGGGAGCCGCCCTCCACGCCTTCAGGCGGCTCGCCCCAGAGCCTGCGGCGACGTCCTCGATCACCAGAACCGCTTCGACGGCGCGGAAGATCAAGGGGTTGAAAGCGACCATGGCAAACACCAGGAGCGCAGCGATCCAAAACCATCGTCTCATCAGGCCAGGCGTCTCTAGCTGAATTTCTTACCATGCGAGGTGCGTCGAGCCGCCCTATTTTGATGGGCTGAGCCTAGGGTCAGGCCCATAATCTGACCGAAACCGTCAGATGACCGATTAAGCCCCATCCATTCATTCGTCCGACCAGCCACGCACCTCCGGAATCCGCCTGCGAATATTCCCGCTACGAACTCGCGTCAGCGCCGAGCTTTCAATGCAGGCGCTGATTTCGGATGTTTAGCGCGGGATCAGGAAAAATATACGCGTTTTTCCGCCCGCAGTCCGCGCGAACCCCTTACAATCGATGACGTTTATGATTTTAGGTCCACCCAACCTAAATCATCGTGATCTCAGGCGGGAGGCGGCTCGGGCTTTGCCAGACCGCCGAGATCGGGTTCGCCGCAGCCCCCGAGGATCGCCTCGCGCACGGCGTCGCGCAGTTGCAGGATGGCTGCGAAATCCGTTCCCGTCGGCGCGACCGCCTCGGCGATCTCGATGCTGAGCGGGACGCGTCTCGGAAACCATTGTTCGCCCCGAAACATGGACCTCGTTCCCCGGATGGCGCCCGGAACGATCTTGAGACCCGCCTCCGCGGCCACCTTGAAGGCGCCGAGATAAAAGCCGGAGAGGCCCGCCCTGCGCGTGAATGCGCCCTCTGGAAAAACGACGAGAACCCGGCCTTTGCGCGCCAGGTCCGTCAACGCCCTGGCGTCCTGCAGGCTACCGGATACATCGTAGCGCTCAACGAAGGGGATGCCGAGACGCCGCAGCAACGGGCCCGTGAGGAATTGGCGGGCAAGCTCCCTTTTGGCCACGATTGCCGGCTCGCCCGAGAGAGGGTGGTGGTCTCGTCCTCCAGCACGGTAAGGTGCAGCCGCTCCGGATGCTGCGCTTCGTGCCGCTCCAACACCTCGACCAGTGTACGTGCCTCGGTCGCAGCGGGGACGGTCGGAAGGACGGCGGTCAGGCGTCCGCTGGGAGCGCTTCGTTCGCCCGCCGGTCGGGCCTGGTCCAGCGCCCGCAAGATCGGACACGGTTTCGGCTTCGGCCATCTCGCGGGCGGGTAGCTTCATATGGAAGGCGCGCTCGATCCGCAAAGCCAATTCGGTTCGGCCGAGACTGTCGATGCCGAGATCGCGCTCGATTCTGCTCGATGGAGCAACGTCGATCGAGCGTGCCTGCTGCGGGTGCAACTCGCGTAGGAATTCCGTGACGATCGCCATCAGGTCGCGAGCGCCCAGATCCTGCCCGTCAACTGCGGCAGGTGAAATCGGCTGCCCAGTTTCCTTCGACATGGAGAATTACAATAGCGCATTGTGAGACAATCGTCTTGCATATCAGCAAGCCGGGTTCTTTAAGATGCTCACGCCAACCAGCAGGCAATTCGGGATCTATTCAATCTGACGCCAAGGCAGAAGAGCCCTCGGCATCCGATGTTGCAACAAGGCACCCGACGCGCCCCTCTGTCTCACGGGGTTGTTAGACGTGCCCCGGGGGGCTTGCCCGATTGCCCCTTCGAAGATGGCGATACTTCGCACCACCCTGCAGCCCTCCACGGCTAAAAGCGGTGTAGAATACAGCGCTGCAGTACGGGAGCCCTGCTCATGCCGAAGGCAACGCTTGCCGCTATCCTCGCTTCCCTGTTATCCCTTGTGCCGACGCCATCCGCACTGGCTCACGGCGAGACAGCGCTTGACCGCTATGTCGCCGCGGCCGACCCAGCCTACCGGTATGAGCTCGTGACGACCATACCGGGCGATGGCTACACGGCGCACGTCCTCGAGATGACCTCGCAACAATGGCGCGCGGCGCGGGAGGTTGATAAGCCGCTCTGGAGGCATTGGCTGACCATCGTCAGGCCTGAGCGTGTCGAGACCCGCATCGGCGTTCTCGTCATAAGCGGAGGCTCAACCTCGAGCCGTCCGCCGGCGCGCATCAATCCTCTCCTCACGTCGCTTGCGGTGATGACGCGCTCGGTGGTGAGCGAGGTGCGCATGGTGCCGAACCAGCCGCTCACGTTCGCAGGCGAGGAAAGGCCGCGCTCGGAGGACGCGATCATCGCCTATAGCTGGGACAAGTACCTCAGGACCGGCGACGAGACATGGCCGCTCCGCCTGCCGATGACGAAGAGCGCGGTCCGGGCGATGGACGCGGTGACCGCATTTTGCGCGAGCACGCAGGGCGGCGCTACGGTCGTCGATCGGTTCGTGGTCGGAGGTAGATCGAAGCGGGGCTGGACCGCCTGGACGACGGCCGCAGTCGATAAGCGAGTGGTGGCGATCGTCCCGATGGTCATCGACATGCTGAACATCGAGCCCTCCATTGAGCATCACTATCGGGCCTATGGACGCTGGGCCTCTGCGCTCGGCCCCTATCAGGAAGCAGGGCTCATGCAATGGCTCGGCACGGCGCAATCGCGCGAGCTCCTCGCTATCGAGGATCCTTACGCCTATCGTGATCGGCTGACGATGCCGAAGATGATTGTCAATTCGACGGGGGATCAGTATTTTCTGCCGGACTCGTCTCAGTTCTACATCGATGGCCTGAAGGGCGAGACCTATCTGCGCTACGTGCCAAACACCGACCACTCGTTGCGCGGCTCGGACGCGGCCGAGAGCGCCCTCGCCTTCTACCAGTCGATCATCGCCGGCTTGGAACGGCCGCGATTTGAGTGGAGCTTCGAAGAGGACGGATCGATCCGTCTCAAGACCCAGACGGAGCCGACGGTCGTGCGATTGTGGCAGGCGGCGAACGCGACAGCGCGCGACTTCCGTCTCGAGACGATCGGGCCGGCCTTTCGCAGCTCAGTGCTGAACGACGAAGGGGACGGCGTCTATACCGGCAAGGTGGCAACGCCAGCCCAAGGCTGGATCGCCTTTTTCCTCGAGATGACCTATCCGAACGACCTTGGCTATTCGTTCAAGTTTACCACCGGCGTGCGCGTGGTGCCGGATGTTCTGCCGTTCGAGCCTCCGCGCAGGATGGAAAGCCAAACACCTCCTGGCAAGCGAGAATGATCAGAAGTTGTCGGTTGGCAGTTAATCGTGAGAATCGTGGGCACGCCCACATACTTCGGGAGAGCTCATGTTTGACCACGTCAATTCGGAGTCAGCGACTATGCAGCGAGCAAAGCGCTCGGACCGCTCGGCGTAGCTGTTGTCTCGGAGGGGCCGCCTTCGTCCGGTATCTCGCTTAGCCCAAAGGGCAAGGCTTCATTGTGCCTGTACCAGCTTCGGTATTCAGTCATCGAGGACCGGCGGCAGGCGGTGCGGCGGCGTTGGCTGCATTGCTCGGCGGAAGATATGCGGCTGCGCCGGGAGAGCGTGTTGCGGTGCTCGTCTGCAGTGCCAATACGACGGCGGTACAATTCACCTAAGGATTCAGCGCACGGTCGCGGGTGTCGCCCCGATGGTTGCTGCCCACCCACTAGAGAGGGGCAGCTTCAGCAGCAATACCGAGGCGGATTACGAAGTCCGGCATGCCGAGGTGCGAACCTGGAGGCAAAGCGGCGAACAGACCGAAAATGAAATAATCCTTTGCTCCGGTTACATCAGCTTCCAGGTGAGCCTCGAGTTGAGCGAACCGGCCGCAGTGAATAAGTCCGGCAAGACGGTCGCCTTGCCGGAGAGAGGAAGGGCAATCGATTGCCCCTCCCAATGATTCAGGCGACTTCGGCAGAGAACCGGGTGAACAATGGCTTCAGGCGCGGATGGTGCTCAACCCGCGGCGGATGAACCTCGATGGCTCGGCCGGACTTGGCTTCGCGCCGCAGCCATTCGCTAATCGTTTCCGCGCTGGTGTGGTCCATGTAATGGAGGTCCTCGCCGTCAATCCTGACCTTGCGGCCCACCGGCAGCTGCTCGAGCGTGTCGAGCAGTATGGGAACGTCCTTGCAGGTGACCGCACCACCGAGTTGGACGTGGATTTCCTCGTCTACCTCGGCATGCCTGATCGCGCGTTTTCGGCGGAGATAGGGGACGATCTCGATGATCGACAGCGCTAGGCCCAGCGCCACACCGACCAGAAGGTCCTGCAGGACGACCATTGCGACTGTAACGGCCCAGATGCCGACCGGGACCAATCCATGATGCTCGAAAAGATGGCGGACATGCCGCAGGCTGATCAACCGCCATCCCGTGACGAGCAACACCGCGGCGAGAGCCGACAGAGGGACCAAGGTCAACAGGGCCGGCGCAAGCGCCACCAAACCCAATATCCACAGGCCGTGCAGGATAGCGGAAGCCCGCGTGCGCGCGCCGGCTTGTACATTTGCCGAAGAACGGACGATCACGCCAGTAATGGGCAGTCCCCCAAGCAAGCCGCAAAGCCCGTTGCCGACGCCCTGCGCGAACAGCTCCTTGTTGAATCTTGTCCGCACCCCGTCATGCATCCGATCGACGGCGGCGGCCGAGAGAAGGGTTTCGGCACTCGCGATGACCGCAATCATGATAGCCATGAGAATGACGCCGGGCTCAAGCAGCCGGGCAAAGTTCTCCATTGTGGGCAGCCTGACGCTCTGCGCTAGTGAGGCAGGCACCTCTACTCGCGCGATCGGCAGTTGCAGCGCGGCGGCCAGAACCGTCGCCGCTGCCACACCAACCAACGCCCCCGGGACCAGCGCAAGGGATTTCGGGCGGCATTTCTCCCAGCATACCATCGCGAGGAGAGCGATGAGGCCGACCTTCAGAGCGGTCGCCTCGCTGGTCAGACCACTACCCAAAAGCCGGGCGAGACTGTCCTTGATCGCCGCAACGTTCTCCATGCCGCCGGCAGCCGGCTTGGCATCCATCAGCACATGGATCTGCCCGAGGATGATCAAGATTCCGATGCCGGCGAGCATGCCGTGCACAACGGCCGGCGAAATCGCCCGAAACCAGGAGCCGACCCGCAGGAAGCCCGCGGCGATCTGCAGGAAGCCGACGACGATCAAGACGGGAGCGAGCATGGCAACGCCATACTCTTCGACGAAGCCGAACACGATGACGGCAAGTCCGGCGGCAGGCCCGGAGACCTGCAGCGGCGACCCCGACAGGAGGCCGACGACGATGCCGCCGATGATCCCGGAAATCAGCCCCATGGAAGCCGGTACACCAGACGCGATGGCGATACCGAGGCACAGCGGCATGGCGACGAGGAACACGACCAGCGATGAGGCGAGGTCGCGCGAAAAGGCAGAGGTGTTTGCTGTCATGGCACTACTCCGCGGCAAGGGGCGCTGCAAATTGCGGCATGACATGCGGGCGATCGCGGCCGATCACCGCGACCGGCAGCGGCTCACCATCCTCTGGCACCCTGAAGGTCGAGATCGCCCCGTCATAGACCTGGACTTCGCCGGTCTCGATGTCGAAGAACCAGCCATGAAGCGTGATCTCACTGGTGGCGAGTTTCGCAGCCACGGAGGGATGCGTTTTCAGGTGGTCGAGCTGAACGATGACGTTTTCCATCGCCACGGCGCGCACGCGGTCGCTTTCGGAAAGGTCGTCAGGGTAGGCCCGGCAGACGATTGAATAGGCGGCGTGGCTGTGGCGCAACCAGGCGGCGACGTTGGGCATCGGCTGGAGCATCTCCGGATGGCACAGGCCCTTCATCGCCCCGCAATCCGAATGGCCGCACACGACGATATCACTCACGCCGAGCGCAAGAACGGCGTATTCGATGGCGGAGGAAACCCCGCCGTTGAGGGTCGAGAAGGGTGGAACGATATTGCCGGCGTTGCGGCAGACGAAGAGATCCCCAGGCCCAGCTTGCGTGATGGCTTCCGGCATCACCCGGCTGTCGGCGCAGGATATCATCAAGGCCTGTGGTTGCTGGCCTTCCCGCGCCAGCTTGCGGTAGAGTTCGGAATGGCTTGGAAACACCGCGCCGCGAAAACTGGAGATACCTTTCAGGAGATCACCCATGTTCGGATCCTCTTTCTGGCCGGACGTCGGACTGGGAGGTTGCCTCTCGTCCGGCGGGTTGCAGAAGCGATCTGTTCGCAGGTGCGAAAAGAACAGCAAAATAGGTGCAGTGCAACCTGCTGCTGCACGGCGCCAATCAACAACACGTGAGGGATGCTGAGCGCTTCAACCGCCGAGGACGTCTGATTGGGCAGGACGTAAGAGAGGCGCATCTCCTGGCGGGTAGGAATTCGTTTTCCCGACTACGAAGCCGGCCCCCGATCCACTGCCACTCAGGGCCGGCAGTCGGCCCCGACCGAGGCACAATACTCACGGGGCTCATACCAGCTCACATGGACGGCGGGCTCGGCCACCTCTCGCGGTGGTTTCCAACCGGGCTACGGAACGTCCAGCCTGGACGACGTTCCCATCCGCTCACGCTGCTCGGCATCGAGCAACGCCCTCAGGCGGGATCGCGGCGAGGTCGATCCTCGTCCCGGTCTCGGCGTGCAGGAGGTCGGCCATCCGTCGTCGGGATCGGCACCGGCACGGTCAGGCCTTGACGGTCGAGGTGTTGGAGGAGCTCGGTCTCCCACGCGAAGTCAGCGTCGCTCCTGGTACCGGGGCGAGCGACTGCGAGGCGCCCGTGGATGCGCATGCTCCACACGTCGTTGGCGACGCCGCCGGCGAGCGGGTCAATGCGAGCTGCGTCTTCACCCCACTGCCCGAGCGCTTCCCACCCCAATGGCGGCATCCTCGACCAACCCGATTGGTGCTTAACTAACTTGAATGCAAGCCCGAAACAACGCAGATCAGGCCGAGTGAAATTAAACTGCGGATGGTGCGTAGATCTTCGGCTTGCTCACCGCCATACAGAGGGTTCTGCTCGATGATGCCGAGTTCGACCGCATAGGCGAGGATACCGCCGAGGAGATTTATCGTTCGGGACGCCGTACCAAAGGACAATCGCGCTCCTACGCAGCTTGCCTGTCATGACGTTCGCACGCGTCTTTCCCGCCATGATGTCCTTCCTGTGTGATGTCCGACTTGGCTAAGTCGCGCACGGGTCGATTGCCGAGCAGCGGAACGATGTGGCGTTCAATGCGTGCCACAGGAAAGCCGAAATCGCGAAGACATCAGCGGCTTGCGAATAGTTCACCGTCGACTATTTAACGGCGGCGTCGGTGAAGCCTTCGAGTTCCGCTCCAATTGATGACAGGGCGTCTCCAAGACTTAGAACGGCCGCTGCCTTTCGTTTTTGCGGAAGCAGGCTAAGGCCCTTCTGGATCGCGGCGCGCCAGCTCTGACCTCTGCCCCAAGCTTCGGCAAAGACCTCCGCGAGTTCCTCTTGTCGGCGTGTGGCCTCCAGCGCCTCAATCAGGAGGCTGGCCTGATATACGTCCTTCTCCCGTTTCGCGATGCCGTTTACATCCGACCGCCTGCGCGAGGCGACGATCAGTTTGTGCACGGCATAGCGCTCCGGCGATGGCACGATCACGGGAACACCCGAGCGATGCAGCATGACAGTCCGGACGGGCTCATGGATCAGAAAATCGAGAAAACGCAGTGGCTGAGCCGACGCCCCGCCAAGAGCGGGCATCGGGCTGGCATCATCGGCATAATCATCGGAACCCCGATTGGGTGTAAGGAATTCGAGCCGGTATCGGGCGGCGTTCTCGAACTGCGTGATCCTGTGCGGGTTTGATCGATGCGGTATCGCCCTAAAGCTGGCGTCAACGCTCTTCAGGATGTCGATGACGGGCGGCAGGCTGTCGTCGACGGTCGAGGACACCGAATAATGCTGAGCGAAATCGACATCTCCAGTCTGCAACGAGGCTCCGGGCAGCCGGACACCCAGGTATCCGGCATAGGTCTGGAAGGCGACCGTGCCGACGAGAACACCGCGTAGCCGGAAGATGCCAGCTGCTCCCATGGCTGCGACCACGTCTCCCGTGAACCGGTCGGGACTCGCCAGCCCTGCCTCCCGGGTCAGGGTCGACACCAGTTTTCGACGACCGCGCAAATCATCCTTGATGCTCTGGAAGCCCTCCACACGCCTTGCAATCTCCGGGTCATCTGCCGGACCGACATATTTGCGTGTTTTCTTTGGCTGGGTCTCCTCGAAATACCAGTAATATCTTCCCTTCACTGGAACCCGGACGAAATTGCCCGACGTGGAGAAATCTGTCTCGAACGACGCATCAAGGCTACGCTGAACGAGCTCCGCGAACATTGTTCGGTACATCAGGTCGATGGTCTTCATCAGCAAGCTCGCTATAAGATTTACGCAGTTTTCTTATAACTTGCGCGGAGGTTCACTGGCAAGGCCGCCGCTATAAGATGATCGCGAAAATCTTATAACTTAGTCGGTCCCAACGATACATGCTTGCGGGCCAGCGCGACGCGCGCCCTTCTGGGACCGGCACGTCTTGCGACCGCCAACGCCTTCACGAACGGCGGCGGACCTGAAGGATCGAGCTGAGTGAATCGAGCTTGCTCGAACGCTTGGAAAAGCAACCAGGCGGGCCGCCGGAGGAACAAAGCTACGGCTGAAAGATTGGGTTAACAAGCGGCGGTTGTCGGAAGCTCTTACAGGAGTGGCGACCATGTTTCTGCTCGCCAAGGATACAGTCAAATTTGCCGTTCTCGTCGGGCTTTCAGCAATCTTCATCGATGCTGTCATCGCCCACGGGCTCTTCTGGGACAATGATCCCTACTGGACCTACTGGATAACAAAATCCTTTTTGATCACCAGCGTCTTCCTGTTTGGCACGGCCTTTCTCGGCATCGGCATCCTTCCGGGTCTGATCCTCACCGCAGTGCACACCGCAATTCTGGAAATCTACTACCAGTGGCTAGCCCCAGTGGGATTGCCTCAGGAGCCGGAATGGCTTGATTTCAATCATCTGTGGGTGACGGGGGTGCCCGCACACTTCCTGGCGATCTTCACTGGCTACCTACTGGCGCTCTGGCTTTGGCGGCGCAACCATCCGGCGCAGCGGATCGAGCGCGCCGAGACCTGGCATTTCGCTGTTTATGGGCTCGTCACAACCGTCTTGATCGTCGTCGTCGATGCGGTGCTGACGCAAATGGTTCTGCTGCGCGATTTCCCCGGTATCACCTTCTTTGTCCAGCATATATTGATCGGCTTCGTCTTCGTCTGCGCATGGACCGCCTATGCGGGCGTCGGCCGAACGGGGTGGATTGTCGGTTCTTTGATGCTGGCGCTCGTCTGGACCGCCTACAACATGTATCTCGGCCCGCGAGGCCTGCCGCTTCGTCCTCCGACCTATTCCGGCTATGACGACCTCTGGTGGCGGTCATTCCCCGGAGCGCTCGTCTCCGCCCTGCTTGGCTGGTGGCTTGGCGGATATTTGATGAAGAGGCGCCGCAAGCTCGAATGGACCGGAGTGGCAATGGTCCTGCTGGTCTGTGGCGTCGCCCTTGATCCGGTCTTCGGTCAGACCCTGCCCGTCGAGAAAGGCACCAATGCCTTGCTCGCGAGCGCCCGCGCATCCGGTCAAGGCATACGCGTCGTCGGTCCGGATCCAACCGATGTAAAAAGCACGCAGCCGATCAGCGGTGACATTAGCATCGAGACCTCTGAGATGGGCAACCGATGGTCGCACGTACAAAACACAGACGGCATACGCGTAACCGCGACCTTCACGTCAGGTGGCGCGCGCTACGAGATTACGGTTGACAAGCCCATGCCTCGGCATCCGCTCGGCCAATACACCACCTGGTCAGGGGTGGTCTACGATCATGAAATGCACGGTGACACCGGCATCGGTACGGCCAAACTGCCGACAATGAAGCCGGAGATTGCCCTATGGGGCTGGGGAACCGTGAAGCGCGACGGGCAAGTCATCGCTGCGATGGCGCCTGTGCATGTCATGGTAAGCAGCAGCGATCGACCGATGCCGGGAATCATGCTTGAGGTCGATACCGAGGACAAGGCCCTGACCGCCGAGCCGGATGGGTACATCCATGTCATGTGGCCGAAGGTCGACCAACTACAGATGCCGACGGCGCAGACACAGACGCGCATGATTGTCGGCTGGATCGCAATGATCGGCATTGCCGGGCTGTTCGGCTGGCTTGCCTATTCAGAGACGGGGCGACGGACCGATGCCGCTTAACGCGGCCACTTAGTACTGCCCGTCGGCAAAGCAGCAATGCGATCACTGCCGCGGTCGTGGGCGTCATTCCTCAATCTGGCGGTATGGTTCGCGCTGCACGTGTCGTTCCGTGAACTCTACGAAGCGCGCGGGCTCGGCATGACGATCGATGTCCCGGTCTTGAGTTCCGTCCACGTCGCCTCGCTGATCCTGACGCTTGGGGCGATGCTCGCAGTGTTCCGCTTCAAGATCGGCATGCTGACGGTATTGGCCGGCTGCTCGTTCACGGCCTTTCCTATGGATTCCTCATGGGATGTGCCTAGCGCACCAATCCGATCTAAGCTGAGACAGTCCTAGCGCACAGTGGTGAGCGGTGCGCGAGTCCGGCTCCTCGACAAGACGCGATCGAAAGTGATGCGACCCGTTCAAAGCATTCATCCGACCACATACCTCTTTGCGGCGCGAGCCTTACGCGATTTCGGGGACGGTTTTGTCGCCATATTGCTGCCGGTCTATCTGCTCGCTCTTGGATTTTCGCCGCTGCAAGTCGGTGTCATCGCGACGGCATCACTCTTTGGCTCGGCGTTCTTGACAATCGTGGTCGGGTTTCTGGGCGCGCACCGCGATCTGCGCGGGTTGCTTCTGGGCGCCGCGAGCCTGATGGTCGCCACTGGTGCAGCCATGTCCGTGATCAACGATTATGCGCTGCTGCTGGTCGTCGCATTTGCCGGCACGATTAATCCATCGGCCGGCAGTGTGAGCGTCTTCGTGCCACTGGAGCACGCGGTGCTCACGCGCGAAGTGGCGAGTGTCGAGCGCACGAGGATGTTCGCTCGCTACAGCCTCGTTGGTTCGCTCGCAAGCGCGTCTGGCGCCCTTGCCGCAGCACTGCCTGACTTGATCATGCCGCTGGGGCTCGGGCAACGGACCGCCATCAAGCTGATGTTCATTGTCTATGCGCTCTTAGGTCTAGCGGGCGCCGTACTTTATGCCCGCATACCCCCGCGCATCACCGGCGACGAGCCCCCGCAAGCAGTGCTTGGCCCTTCGCGCACTATCGTCTTCAAGCTCGCTGCCCTGTTCAGCCTTGATGCTTTCGCTGGCGGGTTCGTGGTCCAGTCGTTGCTCGCCTTGTGGCTGTTCGAGCGGTTCAATCTATCGCTCGCGGAAGCCGGGGTGTTTTTCTTTTGGTCGGGCGTGCTGTCGGCGTCCTCCTTTCCTGTCGCCGCATGGCTATCGAAGCGGGTTGGGCTCATCAACACGATGGTGTTCACTCACATCCCGTCGAGCATAGCCCTGATGCTAGCGGCATTCGCGCCAACCTTGCCGTTGACGCTTTCCTTGCTGCTCATTCGCGCGGCGCTCTCGCAGATGGACGTGCCGACACGCTCGTCTTACGTGATGGCGGTCGTGACGGAGGCGGAGCGTGCTGCCGCGGCAAGTTTCACATCAGTTACCCGAAGTCTTGCGGCGGCTGCCAGCCCTGCACTCGCAGGTGCTCTCTTCGCGGCATCATATCGATCCTGGCCGCTGCTCATCTGTGCGGCACTGAAGATCACCTACGACCTTTTACTGCTGCTGCAATTCCGGCACGTGAAGCCGCCTGAGGAGTGTTGAGCCAAACGCGTCCTTGAAGAGCCACTGACGATTCCCACAAAGTCCGCTCATTGAGGCAAATAAGACATGAGCCTAGCGGCAGCCGAGCTTCCGCTGTCCCCCCAAAAATCGCTTCTCGAAGTACGATCCGTCCGCTTGGGGATTGAGCGCTGCGGTGTGGAGGGTGGCTTTGGGAGGAAGGCTATGTCTAGCTGGAACTCGGGCCGCATTATCGGCCAGAAGCCCCCATTGCAGCCGAAGGAGGTCTGGGCCATCCGAACCCGCCTTCAGATGTGGTGCGGTGCGCGACCTGGCGCTGTTCAATCTCGCTGTAGCAGGGTCGTCGAAAGGAGGGCGTCGAGCATCGGGCTTGATCCCAAACGCTACGGCACACACTCGATGAGCCGGGCAAAGGCGGCACACATCTACAAAGAAGACCGGCAACCTGCGCGCCGTCCAGCTTTTGCTCGGCCACAAGAGCTGGAGCACCGTGCAGCACCTCGGAATCGAGGTGGACGACGCCCTGGCCATTTCTGAGCAAGTTGAATTGTAGTACTCAATAGCGGCGCTTCTCATTGAAGCGCCGCCCCCGCTGGTCGCGCTGAAGGTCAAGGCCCGATCTTTCTGGGACTGACCGAACCGGAAAGATCGACCCGAAACCGACTTTCCAACCACGGTTCACGAACGACCGCTCTGCGCCCCCATTTCGGACATAGGATCTCCCCTATAGGCGTCTCAAAAGCGGAAGTGACAGCAGATTGGTGGGGCGGCATCTCTGCGCCCTCAGGTCGATCGTCCCATCACCCCGCTCTTCTTACTGAAAGCAGCCGGTCTCTTCGATCTTGCTTCCGCAAAGTCGCTGAGAAAGGTTGCTAGCCTAACTTCACTGACGGCGTGATCATCGATCTGGCCCGGATGCGTGCGGCCTGGCGATAGTCGCGGGGGGTCAAGCCCGTCTCGACCCGGAAATAGCGATTAAAATTCGAGAGGTTGTTGAAGCCTGCTTCGAAGCAGATACCGGTGATTGGCATGTTGCTCTCGGCAAGCAGTGTTCGAGCCCGCCAAACTCGCACGGAGCGGCTGTAGGCGGAGAAGTTCATGCCCGTGAGGCGGCGGAAGGCGCGCGAAAAGGCGGAAGGCTCGAGCCCGACCAAGCCGGCCACCTCCTGCATGGAGGCACCTGGATTAGACTGCATAATCTGGATCGCCCGGTCGATCCTGCGATGGCGCCTATCGGATAGGTCGTTATAGGTCGCTGTGAAGTGCTCGCTGGCCAGGAGCCGTTTCCGCGGGGCGGCCTCTATCAACTCCAGGATCTCGATGAAGAGGCCCAGCCGACTGCCGCCTTGGTGCTGATGCAGGTTGATGACCTTGGTCCCGATTGCCTCGGCTTCCGGGCCCAGGATCTCGATCCCGCGATCCGCCAGCGGCTTCAGGCGGTAAAGGACATCGAACTCGGGGCAGACCGAGCGGATACCGATCAACGCGTCCGCGTCGAACTGCAGCACTAGGTCGCGGCCCGGCAGGTGAGGCGCGCCAGGCGTGATCCAATTGTGGGGCAGGTTCGTGCCTGTCAGCATCAGGTGGCCCGGTTTGAAGGGGCCGACATAGTCGCCGACATACGCGAATCCTTGCGCATCGGGAATGTAATGGATCTCCCACTCAGGATGGTAATTCCATATGCAAATCGGGTTGGGGTAGTCGTCGCGGCGGATAAGGTAGGACATGCCTCCCGGCAGCACGATCTGCTCGCGCGTCGCTGTGAAGGTATCGGAAGCAGTTCGGGGAAAATCTGGTGCAACCGTCACTCAAAATCTCCGTAATAGGGAAGAAAAAGTCAATATAGTATCACTTCCTGGTGGATCGCAAACTAGTCCAGACGCCGTCCCTGCGCACAATTGCCCCTGTCGACGGCCAAAGGGAGTTGCCGTCCGAGGGAGGAAATCATGAGACTGAATAGGCTCCGCGCCGGGTGCGCGGTACTCGCGATGCTGGCGGCATCCAATGCTTTTGCTGCTGCACAATGCAGTGACGATCTTCGCATCCTGGCCCAGCCGCGCGACGGCCTGACGCTGCTCGAGGATTATGTCGAAGAATTCGAGGAACTGTCCGGCGCCGGCTTCGAGATCAGCTATCTCAACGAAAACGATCGCCGGGCGAAATCGCAAGCGGATGCTTCCACTGTCGGAAGCTTTGACGTCTACTACGTGGATGAGGCCAATCTGGCGCTCTTTGCCTCCTCCGGCTGGATCGTGCCGCTTCAGGGCTATTATCCGGAAGAGTACGACTACAACGATTTTGACGCCGGCATGCGCGCTGCGGCCACGTATGACGGCAAGCAGTGGTTCGCCCCGGTTCAGGGCGGTGGCGACCTGATGGTCTACCGGACCGATCTTCTCGAAAAGGCCGGCATCACGCCGCCCAAGACCTGGGACGAATATCTCGCAGCCGTCGAGAAGCTGCATGATCCGGCAAACGGCGTTTATGGCACTGCTCTTCGTGGCCAGCGTGGCTCGGGCGCCAATGTCTGGCGCTGGATGCCGCTGTTCAAGGCCAATGGGGGCGAATGGTTCAAGGATGGCAAGCCGGCCTTCGACTCGGAGGCTGCCGTCAAGGCAACGCAGGCTTATCTTAACCTCTTCAAGTATTCCGCGCCGGGCACCCAGACCGGCTCCTGGGATGAATCGACTGGCGCCTTCCGGGCTGGCAAGGTTGCCATCATCATCGAGTCCGCGCCGCTTGGCGGCATGTCGGTCGACAGGGCGCAGAGCCAGGTGGCCGACAAGGTCGCCTTCTCGGTGCCGCCGTCGCCGCTGCCCGGTGGCGGCTACGCCCATGGCTTCGCCATCGCCTCGAAGGCCAATGCGACCGAGGAAGAAAAGGCCTGCGCCGGCCTCTTCGTTGCCTGGGCAACCTCCAAGGAACAGGAAGCCCGCCGCCTGGCCGCCGGCCAGCCGGGTGAGCTGACCCGCACAAGCACCTACCAGAGCCCCGAATATGCCAAGACGTTCGGCCAGAATCTTGCCGACGCCATGGCTGCGACCGGCGAGAAGACCACTGTCACTTTCTGGCAGGATCCGCGCTGGCAGGAACTGGGCAACCAGTGGGGCATCATGCTGGAGGAGCTGATCACCGGCAGCCGCACCGACATCAAGGCGACGCTCGAAGAACTCGAGGCCTTCGCCGCCAAGCTCTGACGCCTCCCAAACCGTCGAAGCGGGCGCGCTTAAAAGGCGCGCCCATTCCCAAAACAGAGGATATGCCATGCGCCGCGGCCGCTCGCTGCCCTATGTCTTTCTCGGCCCGACTCTGGGCATTCTGATCGTGCTAGCCCTGGTGCCGACGATCTACGCCATCAACATCTCGCTGCAGAACCGGACGCTGTCGCAGCCGTCCGCCGATTACGTCTGGTTCGCCAATTACGTCGCGCTGTTTTCGGATGCGCGCTTTCTGAACGCGCTCTGGGTCTCGTTCAAATGGGAAATTCTGAGCGTCACCGCGACCATCATCACTGGCCTGGCGCTCGGCATCGCAATGTTCGAGGCGGCAAGCCCACGCATGCGCAACATCCTTTGCGTCCTCTTCATCATCCCCGTTCTTCTGCCGCGCGTATGCGCTGCCTTCGTCTGGAAGTTCTCCTTCCATCCGCTCTATGGCGCGCTCACTTGGCCGGTAAGGGAAATAACGGGGACCACTCCGGACATCCTTTCCACCCCGCTCGGCGCGCTTCTGGCCGTCGCCTTCGTCGATGTCTGGCAGTGGGGACTCTTCTTCGCCGTGATCATCCTGAAGCTGCTTGAATCTCTGCCGCCACAGCCGCTTGAAGCGGCCCGCATCGATCGGGCAACGCGATTGGAGGTGCACCGGTTCGTCACGCTGCCGATGCTGAAGGCGCCGCTGATCAGCCTGCTGCTGGTCAAGGCGATCGAGAGTCTGCGCTCCTTCGACCTCGTCTATGTGATGACCCGCGGCGGCCCAGGCATCTCCACCGAAACCCTCGACATGTATGCCTACTCTCAGGGTTTCATCGAATCCGGCAAGATCTCCTATGCGTCCTCCATGGCGGTCATCATGATGGTGCTGACCATCGTGACCTTCACCTTCACTTGGAAGAGGCTGAACCAATGAAGCTCTCGAGCCTCCTGCTCCGGTTCCTCCTGGTTCTTGCGGCAGCCCTGGTCGTGCTGCCGCTGCTCTGGACCCTGCTTAACGCCTTTAAGACCAATGCCGACCTCCTGGTCAGCACGCCAAAGCTCTTTTTCCAGCCGGTCTGGGATAATATGAGCTACGTCCTGAATCGCCGCTCGGTCGCCCGGGCGCTCGCGAATTCGTTGATCATCTGCTCCACCGCCGTCCTGATCGGGGCTCTGATCGGTGTTCCCGCGGCTTATGTCATCGCGCGGTTCAAGAACCGGCTGACGGCCGAGGCGCAGTTCTTCGTCCTGTCGCTGCGCTTCCTTCCGCCGGTCGCCATCGCCATCCCCATGCTCGTGATCTGGCTCGGCCTCGACCTTTACGACACGCGTTTTTCGCTCATCGTGACCTACCTGATCGTCACCGCATCCATCACGATCTGGCTCTCGGTGCCGGTCTTCGAGCGGGTCAGCCTGCATGTGGAGGAGGCCGCCCGCGTCGATGGGCTGGGCCCCTATGCAACCTTCTTCCAAATCGCACTTCCGATCGCGCGTTTTCAGGTCTTCGGCGCGATCGCCTTCTCCTTCGTGCTCGTCTGGAACGAGTTCCTGCTGGCCATGATGCTCGCAACGTCGAAGGCGAAGACACTCCCCATCATTGCCTCGGAAATGTCGCAGCTCGGCATGAACGTGCCCTGGGGGATCCTAAACGCCGCAGTCGTCCTATTGTCATTGCCGCCGCTGATCCTGCTCGGGGTCCTGGCTGGCGGGCTGAATGCCGCATTCTCCAAGAAAACTGATCAAGGTTGAGACCCATGAAAGCACTTGTCCTCGAACGCGTCGGTGAACTTTCCCTGCGCGATGTCGATCTGGCCCAGGAGATGGGGCCGGACGACGTCCGCATCCGCCTACACACGGTGGGCGTCTGCGGTAGCGACGTGCACTATTACACCCACGGTCGGATCGGCGACTTCGTCGTGAATGAGCCCATGGTCTTGGGCCACGAGGCGGCCGGTACGGTCACCGCGGTTGGCGCGAATGTCACCCATCTGAAGCCGGGGGACCGCGTCTGCATGGAACCGGGCATTCCCGATCCGAAATCCCGTGCTTCCCGCCTCGGCCTCTACAATGTTGATCCTGCCGTAACCTTCTGGGCGACGCCGCCCGTGCATGGCGTGCTCTGCCCGGAGACAATTCATCCGGCAAGCTTCACCTACAAGCTGCCGGACAACGTCTCCTTCGCGGAAGGCGCGATGGTCGAGCCGTTCGCAGTCGGCATGCAGGCGGCCGCGCGGGCCCGCATCACCCCGGGCGATACCGCGGTGGTGACCGGCTGCGGCACGATCGGGATCATGGTGGCGCTTGCAGCGCTTGCGGGCGGCTGCTCGCGAGTGTTGATCTCGGACCTCTCCGAAACGAAACTCAAGCTGGCCGAGACCTATGACGGCATCACCGGTGTCAACCTGCGTGAGCAAAGCCTGGGGGCGGCCGTCAACGCGGCGACCGAAGGCTGGGGCGCGGACATCGTGTTCGAATGCTCCGGCGCGGCCGCGGCCGTGCGCGATCTTTTTAAGGTGGTTCGTCCGGGTGGAACAGTCGTCCTCGTCGGTCTGCCGTCAGAGCCGGTGCCGGTGGATATCGCTGCAGCCTGCGCGCGCGAATGCCGAATAGAGACCGTCTTCCGCTACGCCAACGTCTTCGACCGGGCGCTTGCGTTAATTGCGGCCGGAAAGGTGGATCTGAAGCCGCTCGTCTCCGGCACCTTCTCTTTCGACCAGTCGATCGCCGTCTTCCAACGTGCAGCGGAGGCCCGCCCGGAGGACGTCAAGCTGCAGATCATCGTGGACGGGGAGGAAAATTGATGGCGACCGTCGAATGCCGTGACATCCGCAAGGTCTACGGTGCCCTGGAGGTCATGAGCGATTTCAATCTCAACGTCAATGATCAGGAGTTCGTTGTCTTTCTCGGCCCTTCCGGCTGTGGCAAGTCGACCATGCTGAGGATGATCGCAGGTCTGGAGGAGATTACTGGCGGCGACCTACTCATCGGCGGCAAGCGCATGAACGATCGCGACCCCGGAGACCGCGGCATCGCCATGGTGTTCCAGAACTACGCGCTCTACCCCCACATGAGCGTACGGGAAAACATCACTTTCGGGCTCGAACGGGCAGGTGTGGCCAAGGTTGAGATCGAGCAGCGTTTGGCGCCGGTTGTCGAGGCGCTCGGCCTCGACGTCTATCTGTCACGCAAGCCGGCCGAACTGTCGGGTGGCCAACAGCAGCGCGTGGCTATTGCCCGAGCCATGATCAAGACGCCCGAGGTCTTCCTGTTCGACGAGCCGCTGTCCAACCTGGACGCCAAGCTGCGCGGGAGCCTACGTGTCGAGATCGCACGCCTCCACCGCAGTCTGAAGACCACGAGCATCTATGTCACCCATGATCAACTCGAGGCGATGACCCTTGCGGACCGGATCATCTTGATGAAGGACGGGCGGATCGAGCAGATGGGCACACCGGAGGAAATTTACAACACGCCCGCGACCGTGTTTGCTGCAGGCTTTATTGGGACGCCTAATATGAATTTTCTATCGATGGACTCATTCGATGGAGGCCTGGGCGACCGCTCCATCCGCCTCGCGGCGCCATTTCCGATCAGGTCAGGCCCCGTCATCGTCGGAATTCGGCCGGGTGCTTTTCAACTCACTGATCGGGCAGGCGCATTTAGGGGACGTGTTGAACGCAACGAATTCCATGGTGAGACGCGCCTAGTCGCACTTCGAAACGACATCCACGACATCAATGTCGCTCTGCCCGCTTCCGCCACTATTAGCGAGGGTGATGTTGTGAACTTGGATGTCGCCGCTGAGAATCTACATCTCTTCGAGCCGGAAACGGGCAAACGGATCATTGGCCGGGAGTAGTAAGGGAGCACAAGTACCAAGTTGCACCGGGACGAGCAGCACAGGTTGCAACATCGTGTGACGGTTTGGAGGATATGAAAGGAAGTTGATCAATTTTCGAGTTGGTCTCGAATCCTGACTTTCCCCTATGCCAGCGACAAGGAGCTACAACGGGCTGCTGATCGCACCGCGCTCATCATCGTCGTCGGAACAACAATCCTGTCGGTCATTGGGCACGTCGCCTTTGCTGTGGCTTTCTCCACCAAGCGCGTTGTTGCCCTGTACGGCCGCGCTCGCAGGGGAATTGATGCAGCCTTGGGCGTTTTCTTCACTGTGGCCGGGCTCAAGTTGCTCACCAGCCGTACCTGAATTGTCGGGAGAATGTGCTGCGGGAGCCAGTGTTTCACAGCCGGCTTTGCGGAAAGCTGAAAGACCGCTCACCACCCCGAAGGGGTCATCTGCAGTGAAGGTGATGAACGTCTCAATTGGGCCTATAAAGCGGACAAAATGCTGAATCCAGATGCGTCACACGCGCACGCTGCGCTGGCGGCCTCCATCATAAATCATTACCCTTTCCCGGGGCTCAGAGCTTCGGGCTAGTAGCCGGTCATCTCCAGGTAGCCCCTCCCACTGACACTGCCCTCGAAGGCGATCGGGCCTTCCCAATACGGTATGGACGTTGACATCCATGTTTGGTCGTTCAGAGGCCGGGTTATGACATCAAAGCCGCGACTGGGAATCTGGACGTTCCAGGAAACCGGAATTTGACGCCCTGCGACTTTGGCGGTTCGCACGGGAACGATTCTGAGAGCGCCCGCGGGCAAGGGGTTCGGTCGCCCGTCGGCGGTGATCCAGGTGGCAGAGGTAAATCCCTCCCCCTCATCTCTGAGACGGAAGCCCATCAGCTTCTCCCCTGTATCGAGATGCAGCGAGAACCACTCCCAACCCGTCTGGCCTTCCGCGAGCGGCTGTGACGACCACTCGCGGTCAAGCCAAGCCTTCCCGGTCACCTCTACGTTCCTCGTCGGCAGCGAAAGCGAGCCAGTCACCGCATAGAATGGTTGTGAATAGTAGTAGCTGGCCTGCCCCTTCGCTGATTTCACCGAATAGCCGTTATCGCCGTGCGGGACCAGCGGGCCCGTGGCCAATAGGCGGAGTTCGTAGCCGAATTCCTCTGCTGTCGCAGTCAGGGTGAGGTTAGCCAGTTGGTCCGCTCCTGGAGCGGCATTGCCCTGCATCTGCCAGTCGTCGATCCAAGCCGAGAAGGGCTCCGCCACGACCCCAGCCTGCCCTACTCCCCCGCGTGAAATACGTTCTGCCACGAAGTGGTCTTCCGAAGTCGTGACGGCGGCGTGACCCATCCAGAGCTGTGGGCTCGACCAGCCTTTGTTCTCCCCCGGAGCAAGCGCCGACCGGAAAAGGGTCCACTGCGCTCCGTATTGAGTTCCGTCCGGAGCTTCAAGATTTGCAGTGAGATACCACCACTCTATCCGGAAATCCGGATGCGCGCCGTGGTCGACGGGGAAATGGAACGGCCGGCCGGGCTGCGGCACCGAAAACCCTTCAGCCGCCGAGCCGAGGCCAGCAAAACCCTGCGAGGGCGCTTGGTTTCCGGACAAACTGGCTATGGTCATCACCGCAAAAGCGATCGCGATCGATCTAACGCTCATTGGCGAATACCTTGAGAAGTTCCGACGGCGCGAGTCCCGCCAGCCGGCGAAGCGGGATGAATACGGAAACGACCGCAGCGGCAAGCGCGACGAGACCGAGCCTGACCCACTCGTAAGGAAAGATATGCATCGGCAGACGCCAGCCGAAGGCTTCGACGTTCACCACCGCAAGAAGCACCCACGCCAGCACCAGGCCGAGGGGCAAAGCGGCAGCAAATGTCGCCAGCCAGAGCACCAGGGTCCTTAAAATCTCAAGAAGAGCGAGATCGCGCCTCGTGACCCCCATCGCCCAAACTGGCGCAAGCTGCGGGAGGCGCATTTCCGAAAGCATGAGAAGGCTTGAGAACATGGCCAATGCCGCAACCCCAAGCGTGAAGATGTTCAGCGCGCCAGTAACCAAAAACGTACGATCGAAGATCCGCCGTGACTGTTCCTTCAGTGCCGCTTGATCGACGATGTTATCCGGTGGTAGTCCGAATTCGTCCGAGAGGCTCGACCGCAGATCCGCAACCTGATCGGGCCGGACGCGCAGACCATAGCGCAGGCGCGAGACTTGCGGGTGGCGAGAGGTCAGAGCGTTTAATCCGGCGATGACCTGGCCCTTTGGATTTCCGTAATCCGAATAGACGCCGACAACTGTCGCCTTCCAGTCGCTGGCCAAATCCAGCTGATCGCCGATGCGGAGCCGCTCCCGCCTCCAGAACTGTTCATTGACCAACACCCCTTCACCGGACGCCACGCGATCCCAGACGTCCGGCATAACGACGATCAGGGGCCAGTGTTCCCGGTAGATCGGATCGTCAACGACACCGAAGATCTGCATCGGTTGCCCCCGGATCTCGGCGTCCACGCTCACGATCGGCAGCACCGATTCCACCTTTGTTGCAAGCCATGCCCGGAGCCGATCTGCCTCGGGTTCGTTCCGGGCGGCGACGTAAAGCTCCGCGGCGAGGCGTTGGTCGAGCCAGCCGATGAAAGTGAGCCGGAAGCTCGACACCATGGTTCCGACGCCTACGTTTGCCGCCAGCGCAAGAAGCAATGCCATGAGGGCGAGGGAAAGTCCGGGGAGCTGCTGCCGCGCATCGGCCCAAAACCACGTGACGAGCGCACCCGAAGACAGCCGCTGCATCAAGGTGAGGAATCCGGAGAGCATGGGCGGGAGAAGCAGCGACGCCCCGAGCAGAAGACAGCCAAGGACGCCAAAGCCCGCCCGAAGTCCATCAGCCCACAGAATAAGTGCTCCCGAGAGGCCTAGCAAAGCCGCTGCGGCCAGCACCTGAAATCGCCGCCCCGTCTGCGACGATCGCCCCCAGGTCTGAGGCTGGGCGGCCGCGAGCACAGGCATCCGCATCAAGCGCAAAAGGCTTTGTATCGAGGAAATCAGTGTTCCGGCCACCGCGATGGCAAAGCCAGAGAGCCACCACTCCGGACGGAGGGAAAGCGTGCCGGGGACACTGGCTCCGTAAAGGCCTTCGAGGGTTGCGGCGACCCCGGGCAGTAGCAGCGACGCGATCAGATATCCGATGATGACTCCGGCCGCTCCGGCGACAAGGGCAAAAAGGAAAAGCTCGGCGAGCAGCGAAACCGCAAGCGCGCTCAACGAAACTCCAAGGCACCGAAGCGTTCTGAAGGTCGGTCGCCGTTGCTCGAAGGCGAGGCCGATCGTCGAGTACACGATGAACAGCCCCACCGCGAAGGCGAGAAAACCGAAGGCCGTAAGATTGAGATGGAAGCTCTCGGTAAGATGCTCGAGGTTGCTTTGCGCACTCGGCTCGCGAGCCAAGAGCCCCGGGGCAAGCGTTCCGAGTGGCTCCAGACCGGGACGTTGGTTCTCGGCGATCACAATCCGAGTAAGTTCGCCCTCTCGTCTCAATAGCCGCTCGGCTAAGCCGATATCGACGAAGGCGGCCCCCTCCGGCATCCGGTCCGAAACACGCAATGCAAGATCAGTCTGCCTTCGTATTTTCTCCGCGGTTTCGGGAGAGACAATCAGCGTGCCCGGAGGCGAGATGAAGGAAAGTAACTCCCCGGCATTCCTCAGATCGACGGCCTGCGTCTCCGCGGGCATAGTCAGCGGCTCGACACCGATCACCCTCAGCCGGGCGGTGCCGAACCGATATTCCCCCTCGAGGACCGGCGACACGTTCCAACCCGCTCGTCTGAGCCGCACGAAAACGGCCTGCGGGATCGAGCGGCCGTGTGGAGAAACCAAGTGCGCCAACCCGTTCTGATCCAATACGGCCGCTGCGCGGGCATAGCTCGCGCGGGCTTCTGCGTTGACGGCCTGCACGCCGGACCACAGGGCAGTCGCCAGCGCCAGGCCCAACACGACAGCGCCGAGCTGCAGCGGCCGTCGTTGCCAGTGGGACAGGAGGGCCGCGGCTACGGTCCAAATCGTCATGCGATCTTCCCCGACCGCAAATGCACCTGCCGGTCGAGCCTGTCCGCGAGCTTTTGCGAATGCGTCACCATGAGCAGCGTCGATCCCGTTCCCTTCGCCAGCGAGAGCATCAGATCCAGGACAGCGTCTGCGTTAGCCTCGTCCAGATTTCCTGTGGGTTCGTCTGCCAGAACCAAGCCGGGGCGTGCGGCAAGAGTCCGTCCGATCGCCACCCGCTGCTGCTGGCCACTGGAAAGCTGCTCTGGATATCTGGTCAGCAATGTCCCGACCCCGAGGCGCTCTGCGAGTTCATTTTCCCACGTGGGGTCATGGCGTCCGGCGAGCTTAGCGTGGAAGGCTATGTTCGCCGCCACGTCCAGTGAGGGGATAAGGTTGAACTGCTGAAACACCAGGCCAACTTCGGTTCGCCTGTAGGCGGCGCGACCGCTGTCATCCAGCTTGGAGATGTCTCGACCCCCGATCATGATCTCGCCTGCGTCCGGGCGGTCTAGGCCGGCCACGAGATGCAGGAGGGTGCTCTTACCGCTACCAGACTCCCCTGTCAGGGCAACGCTGTCTCCTGCGCCGAGATCGAGATCGATCCCTCTCAGCACGTCAAGCCGCCCCTCGGCAGTCTCATAGGATTTACAAAGATTGCGGAGAGCGATCACCATGGCGGCCAAGATCACGACAATATCACATATGTAACTCTCCACGGCCGCTTGGAAAGGTCCGCGGTGAGGTGATGCGAATGCAGACCTTGTCGAAGTCGGGTTCTTCGCAGAACGGCTCATCTGTCGAAGCATACATCCGTTTTTCGGGCTGTTTTGACACTTTCTCGGGGATGAGCTTAGGGCGCCTGCCCTCAGTGCCGACGTCGGGCGCTCGAACCGTCGCCTGCTCGTCAAGTACGATCCGCGGATGCGGCCCCTACGGAGGCCTCGGGTGGCGAAAGGCTTCACACCCCTGCCTTTGGCACCGGAGCAATTTAGCTAGAAAGCTAGAATTGCAAACACTCGAAGCGAGCTGAACGCTGGGCACTGTAGACAAACGGCTAGTGTCTCAACGAAGTGGCCGAACTGCAGCTCTCCCAGCCATTGTGGTCAATCCGGATATCGCCCGATGCACGCTACCGCTCGGCCGCGGGCGCGGATATCATCGGCATCCTGGATTTCACCACGGTCCCAAAAATGGATTTGCACACATTCAGAGATTCGGTTGCGAAACCGCAGCCACCCGTCGGCTCAAGCTCCGCCCTGCAGGCGCTGTGGTGGGATGCGAAGGGCAATTGGAAAAAGGCGCACGAGTGCGTGCAGGAGCACGACGAGACGGCGGACATGCGTGTGCATGCCTACCTCCATCGCAAGGAAGGCGATCAATCGAACGCAGAATATTGGTATCGCCGCTGCGGCGTCGCACCCTCAATCTTAACGATTGATGAGGAATGGGAAGAGTTGGCGCAGCAACTTTTGGAGCAAGGCTGAGCTCTGCTCGGCGCAGGGTCTGGTGCCGGCGCATTTGAGGCGACACGCGCATCCGCTCAGTCGACGGGCTGGTGGACGGCCTCCGCGAGGCTGCGTCCTCAGCTACCGGCTGTCGGGTGTCGATCTCAAAATCCGATGACTATCGGAGCAGTGGCTCGACCGGTTCGATCAGCTCGGCAACCTTGCGCTACTCGCCCGCTGTTCGACCGTATCCTTCGCCCAACCGCCCTCTCAGCCGGTCCATGATCGTCTCGAGCGGCGCAGACAGAAGGACGACCGTGTCGATCACATCGAACAACTTGTCCATATTCTCGGCGCAACCGCTAACAGGTTTTCCGGCTCGTTAAGCAAAAGGAGGTCTCTGACGCGATCTTCCCGCCATACCCAATCCTGTCCATCTCTGGGCGTCAGGTCGTCGCCCTGAGCGGCATCGAACCCGTGCGACCATTCGGGTACGTCCAGATCAATCATCCGATGACCTCGCCGCGCAAGCTCTGCGATCACCGCAGCTTTGCCTGTTCGCGACATGCCAGTAATTAGGATACGCTTCGTCATCGATCTCCCAGCTCCGTCACATCGCGCGAGGCTTCCGGCGCGTCTATATGAGGGAGCATGAGCCGGCAGAACAGTAAAGCGGTATTGCGTCCCTTTGTGGCGACTTCGCGTCTCTTCTGGAGTGGGGATGGTGCAGCAGTACAGACACTTAGCGAGATGACCGCCTTGGGTGGATACGAACCGGCCCACCAATAGCTTCGGCGGGAATGTCCGAGCCGTCAGTGATTGTTCGGCTCCTGCATCCATTGCCGGAATGTCTCGCTTGGCATGTAGCAGCGCCACACATCGACATGATCTGCCTGGTCGCGATAGAAAATGAGATAGGGATATCGCTTCAGAGAGACACTCCGTAGGTCAGGCAATGCCAATTCGTATGCATACCGCAACGATCCGGCCTCCGGATGGCTTGCGATCAAAGCGTACGCCGCTTGAAGTGCGTCGATGAATCCGAGGGCGACCTCGGTTCCTGCTTCGCGTGCATAATAGTCAATGGCCGCCTCGACGTCGCTGCGCGCCAACTGCCGCGGGATAATAGTCTTATTATTCACTTGCTGTGCTGACCACGAACTCGATCGCGCAGACTGGTGAAATATTCCGCGCCGACCGCCTCAGTTGGTGCGGACGAGGCTCCGTCAAGCAACAGCCGGCGTAACGCGAGGCGATCCTGATCTCGACGTATCAACTCCCGAATATATTCACTACTTGTCCCATAACCCCGTCCGGCGACTTGCTCATCGACGAAGCTCTTAAGATGGTCCGGCAGGGAAATGTTCATTGTGCCCATGAAGGTGACCATACCGGCTTTGGCAAAAATTGGCAAGACCGCTCGCTTTTCGCATGCCAAATCCGCGGGCATGGCAGTGACACAGGGTTCCAGTCGAGATGCGTTCTTCCTCGGACCTATGTGTCTCTAAAGCGACTCGCTGCGCGAATTATGCGTTTGCTGGCTGCTATCGCGCGAAATTTTCCGTGAGCAGCGGTAGAGGCATGGCTAGGATGGCCTCATGTTTTGGGGGAAGGAATGCTGGCACATCGAATTCGCTCTCAACTTCGACCTTCGCCACTGCTGTTGGCCGCACTCATCGTGACCGGATGCCAATCGGCGGCGCTCGACGACGTTGCGGCTTTCGGCGACAGCGCCAAGACGCTGGAGGATGATTCGGCCGTCGCCTTCTACAAAAACGATGAGCTGATCACGGTTGGCAAACTGCAGTTCAAGGAAAAGAACTACGGAAAATCCTATGCAATCTACAAACGCGCCGTAGCCGTCTTTCCGCAGGATCCTGCCGCCTGGCTCGGCTTCGCCGCCTCCGCCGACATGATCGGGCGGTTCGACACCTCCGATCGGGCCTATCAGCAACTGGCGAAGATGATCGGCAACAGTCCGGTATACTTCAACAACATCGGCTATTCCCATCTCCTGCGCGGCGACTTGCCGACCGCTCGCCGCTACTTCCTGAAGGCATACGAGCTCGACCCGACCAACGAGACGACTGCAAGAAACCTCGAGCTGATGAAGAACAGCGTCAAGTTCGCGCAGCGATGACACGGGCTCGGTCGCTGCTGCATCTCCAGGCCAGGCAGCGGGCGCCCGCCAGCTTCGGATTTCTCAGCCGTAGCGCTCAACTTCGCACTCCCGGGACGGGCGGTGCTGCAGAGACCTGACCAGGTAGAGCAGCTGCGCTGCTACTGCACTTTGCGCAGGATCAACTTACCCTCCGGTGAAATCGATCGCTCATACCGCGGCAGATCGGCGACCGAGGGGCTCTCGGACTCGATTGCCGGCTGGCCGTCAGGCGGTGTCGAAAGTTCCGCTCCGGAGGGCGCCTCCAGCGACGGCTCAAAGCGCTGCATCACTTCCTTGCCGGGTGCGCTCAAGGTGACGGAGCCGCCGGAAGCGAGGAAGCCGGAACGCATCCGCTCGTGAAGAGCGGATAGGTCTTTCTCCAATTTCTCGACCTGCCTGCGGAGGGCGGCCGCATCGTCGACCGTGGCGATCTGGCCGATCTTGCGGCCTTGCCTGTCAATCTGCAGCCTCAGGCCGTCGATCGATCGTCTCACGCCGGCCAGCACCTCTCGGCTCTCGCGGACATCCGCTGCGTTTTTGGCCGTGTAGAGGAGCGTGCCGGCGTTCAGCGGGAGGAAAATCAAGGCCAAAGCAATGAACGGCCCGTTTCGCGTCCGCGCCTTTGCCGCTCGATTGCCTATCGCATCGTCGGGTGCGATTTCCAGATTCACCGAACCGGTCATCAGCCTTCCTCCTTCCAAGAGCGCACTACTTCACCACCACCGTGGCTCCGATTTTCACTCGCTCATAAAGATCGATAACATCGGCATTGCTCATCCGGAAACAGCCGGAGGAAGCAAAGCCGCCGACCGTCGACTGCTCGTTCGTGCCGTGGATGCGGTAGAGCGTGTCGGCGCTTCCCCGGTAAAGATAGATCCCGCGCGCGCCCATCGGATTGAAGGGGCCGGCCGGAACAAGCTCCGGAAGCTCCGGCGCACGCGCCCTCATCTCGGCGGGCGGCCGCCACTCCGGCCACTCCGCCTTGCGGCCGATCCTGACGACGCCGCGCCAGCGGAAGCCGTCGCGACCGACGCCGATCCTGTAACGGATCGCGCGACTGCGGGACAGCACGAGATCGAGCGTCCGCATCTCGCTGAGAATGACGATTGTGCCGGGCGGGTAATCCTGGGCAACCTCAACGACGGCGCCCGTCTTCGTGCCGAGGCTGCGCGGTACGCGCTCGCTCGCCGCCGCATTCGCGACAGGCGCGAGCCAGATGACCGCGATCAGCGCGATGCGGCTCATCGCTGACCTATCCCTGCTTGCGCGTGCCTTCATCGCGTTGGTGCTTCCACGCTTGCCGACCGCACCAAGGAGACGCCAGCACGCATTTACCTCGATCGGCAATAGGCTCCGGTTGGCAGCCCCAGCCAACGTGTCCGCGACGGGGTCCGCAATCACGTCAGTTTTCCGTGCCATTACCGGATAGGCCATTCGTTCCTGTCGGCGGCGTGGTCGTCGGCAGAATGACGGCAGACGGCGCCGGTGCGGCCCCCTGCCCTTCGCCCTGATAGGTGCGGATCGCCCGGTAAATCACTTTGCCATCGGCGGGGATGCGGGTGTTCTGTGCTGCCCTCGGGAACGGATCTTGAATGTGGATGCCCTTGTTGGCCTCCATCGCGTTGCCGGCTCCGAAAGTAATCGTGTCGCGATGATTCATGTAGTCGGCGCAGCCGGAAAGGAGTGCTGAGGCCAGCAAGAGAAGGGCGCGACTACTTCTTGGTAAGGGCATGCACTCCTCCCACGTCGAGATCGAGACGATGACCATATGGTCCCTTCACGCCTTCGCCATTCTTGAAGCGGCGCAGCATGTCCTTGTCGACCTCCAGCAGGCCGAGCGCAAAAAGCTCCCAGTCGTTCGACGAGCGCGTCTGGTCGAGCGGTGTGTAGAGGTCCTCGCCGGGTGCGGCCGGCCGCACGATGTGCGGGGTGACGATGATGACGAGATCGGACTCCCGCTTCAGGAAGCTCGTCGAGCGAAACAGGGCGCCGATAACGGGAATCTTTCCGAGTCCCGGCAATTGCTGGATGTCCTTTGCATTGACCGATTGCAATAGGCCGGCCATGGCGAAGCTCTGGCCGTCGCGCAGCGCCACCGTCGTCTTGGCCGCGCGCGAGATGAAGCCGGGATTGCCGTTCACGTTGATCGACGTATCGAGTTCGGAGACTTCCGGCTCGATCTTGAGACTGATGAGCCCGCCGTCGAGTACCACCGGCGTGAAGGTGAGCCGTACGCCGAACGGGCGGTAGTCGGTCTGAGTCGCGACCGTCGCGCCATTGGCGACGGTCGTTTGGATCGGCACCTCGCCGCCGGCGTGGAAGCTGGCAGTCTCGCCGCTCATGGCGATCAGGTTCGGCTGCGCCAGTCGGCGCACCAGTCCCTTTTGCTCCAGCGCATTGATGACGACGTCGATCTGGCCGCCGGCAATCTCCAGCACCTTGGCGATCAGTTGCCCGAAGGGTTGCATGCCCGTCGCCGCCCCCGCGGCGTCTTCGAGCGTGCGAACGAGCTGGCCGTCGTCGTTAACCGTTATGCCCTGGCTCGTCGTTGCCTTGCCGATGCCGTTCCTGCCCTGGCCGGACCAGCCGATGCCGAGGTCGCGGCCGGTCTGGCGCGAGGCCTCGATGACGCGGACTTCGAGCATGACCTGTTGGGAGTCATTGACACGCAACTGGTTCAAGACCGGCTGATCGGAATAGGACTGGGCGATTTCGAGCACGCGCTGCAACTCGACGGCATCGCGCACCACGCCCGTCAGCCGGATGCGATCGTTGGAGTTGAAGACCCGAACGCGTGCCGAGGGCGCGGCGGACCGGATCGCGGCGGCCACCTCGCTGAAATCGCTGGCGACGCGGATATCGATCACACCGATCAGCGCCCTGCTGTCGTCATAGACGGAAATGTTGGTGGAGCCCGTCTTCTTGCCGCGAATGAAGAGCGACCTGTCGGAGAGGGGCACGACATCGATCAACTCGGCGCTGCCGATCACAAGGTCGCCAAAGGGCTTGCCTGTCCTGATCGTCATGGTGTCGTTCGGCGCCAGCGTCACCTGCTGTACGCTTCCCGTGAGGCTTACGAATTCTTCCTGGGCGTTCGCCAGGCCGATGAGACCGGGGCTCCACAAACCGCTGGCGACTACTGCCGCCGTGACTGCCGCGAGGGTTCTGGCTCGCACCACCCCCTTGCTCATTCTCCTTGCCATTCCCGCTTCAGCCTCCGCTCCTCGTTCAGCGCCAGCGCCCACGGGCAAAGCCGCACCCCCACTTCGCCGGGCCGCCCCGATTCGATGCTCCACCACGCTTCGTCCTGTTCCAGACGCCAACGGTCGCCCATTTCGGCTCTACCGGCAAGGGTGCTTCCGGCTTTCGTTCGCAATCTGTAACTGTTTTTCGCGAAGTGATTTGCATCACCTCCGTTTATACCGAGTCGTTCCGGCGCCCAAAATCGACCTTTCACGCGGCCTCCCGTCGTTCGAAAGTGGCGCGAGAAGCTTGGGAGCCAATCGCCGGGACCGGTGGTTCATAAATTGTTAATCATAACCGTCCCTTATGCGGGAACCACTTGCAGTCGAGAACAGTTAATCAAGGTTGCATAACTTGGCGGGGGCTCCACTGCAGCGATATGGGGCTGTTGCCACCCAGTTGAGAAGAGTGGTGACATGAATGCTCCGCTTACCGAACGTTCGCCCAGCAAGTCCCATGACTTCTTTGAGTATCTTGTCGACGGCATTGCCGAACCGGTGATCGTCAAAGACGAGGCGTCGCGATTTGTTTTCGTAAACAGCGAAGCATGCGCCCTTATGGGCAGAACTCGCGATGAGCTCCTCGGACGCACCGACCATGATTTTTTGCCACGTGAGGAAGCCGACAGGATCGTTGCGCTTGACAGAACCGTGCTTTCGACCGGTGAGGACCGCCAGCTCGAAGAGCAAATCACGACACCAGATGGTGCCGTACGGACGCTCCTGACCAAGAAGCGCTGCGTGCACATCCCGGCTGGGCGGCCGGAGGAGAAGTTCCTGGTCGCGGTGATCGTGGACGTCACGGAACTGCGCAGAACGGAAGAAACTCTTCGGGCCAGCGAAGAGCACTATCGCTCCCTGGTCGAACTTCACCCGCAAGTCCCCTGGATCGCAGATCCGGAGGGAGCCGTCCTTGAGGTTGGCCCACGATGGGCCGAGTTAACAGGGTTGAGCGAAGAAGAGACGCTCGGACGAGGATGGGCGAAAGCCGTGCATCCGCAGGACGCCGGCATCGTTGACGCGCAATGGCAGCGCTCGCTTTCGAGCGGCGAACCGCTCAACCTCGAATACAGGCTTTTGACCGCAACTGGTCACTATCGCTGGTTCCGAGCCCGCTCAGTCGCCAAGCGTGGCAGCGCTGGGGAAATCGTGCGCTGGTACGGTGTCCTGGAGGATGTCGACGAAAGGCGGCGCGTCACCGATGCACTGCGCGAAAGCGAGGCGCGCTTTCGGGCGATCGCCGATGACGCCCCGGTGATGATCTGGGTGGCCGACCCCAGCGGTGATACGAGCTTCTTCAGCCGTCTATGGTTGGAGACGACGGGGCAAACGGAAGCCGAGGCGCTCGGTTTCGGCTGGGTGGATGTGATCCACCCGGACGACCAGGAGAAAGTACAGCAGGCATTCTTCCGCGCCGCTGCGGGAAAGGAGCCGGTCCGTACCGAATACCGGTTGCGGCGGGCCGATGGAAGCTGGGCGTGGGTGATAGATGTCGGTCAGCCCCGCTATTCCGACGATGGAACGTTCCTCGGCTATGTGGGATCCGTTCTGGACATCACCGAACGCCGAGCCGCCGAGATCGCCCAACAGGAGTCGCAGGCTTTCATCAGAAGCATTTTCGACAGCAGTCCCGATTGCGTACGCGTGCTTGATCTGGAAGGCCGGCCATTGCTCATGAACAAGGCCGGTCGTCGGCTGTTCGGCCTCGCGGAAGAGGCCCCTCTTACAGAGACGACATGGGACGTCATCGGCAGGGCCTCCGACGCGCGAAAGGTTCAGGCGGGCTGGGAAAAGGTCAGAGGCGGGGAAACCGCTCGCTTCGAGATCACCGTGCTCGATTCCCGGAATGGGGAAAAATGCATGGACGTGATCGCCGCTCCGATCATGGGCCGCGAAGGAACGCCGGTAAGAATGCTCTCGATCTGGCGCGACATCACCGATGCGAAACGCGCCCGCGAGGAAATCAGCCGCGCACAGAGGACGGCCGAAGCTGCGGCCGACCAGCTTTCCTCGGTTCTCGAGAGCACCATGGACAGCGTCATGCTCCTCGATCCCCGGTGGCGTGTCCGTTATTTGAACGAGAACGCCAAGAGGCTTCTGCAGATCGGAGACGAGTCGCTCGGAAAAGTCTTCTGGAAGCTGTTCCCCAAGGAAAAGAAAGGGAACTTTGCCAAGCATTGTCAGGAGGTCATGAACCGCCGTGTCCGTTCCTTCTTCGAGGACCACCTGTCATCCTTGGATCGATGGATTGAGGCAAATGCTTCTCCCGCGCAAGACGGCATTTCTGTTTTCTGCCGAGACATAACGGAGCGCCGCCGGACAGAGGAGGACAAGCTGCTCGCTCAGAAACAGATGGCCCACTTGGCAAGGCACGATATGCTGACCGGGCTTGCAAACCGGATGTTCTTCCGCGAATGCTTCGATCGGGCCCTCGCCGAGAGTGCCGGCGCCGGCATGGCTGTGCTGTGCGTGGACCTCGATGGTTTCAAGGCCATCAATGATACGCTTGGCCATCCCGCTGGCGACGCGTTGTTGCGCCAGGTGTCTGCGCGACTCGTCCATTCTGTCAGGGCCACGGACATCGTCGCGCGCCTTGGCGGTGACGAATTTGCCATCATACACCCCCTGGTCAACAGCCAAGATGAGGCCTTTCACCTCGCCCAACGGATTATCGACACACTCTGCGAGCCGTTCACTATAGAGGGTGTCAGCGCCACTGTCGGGGCGAGCGTCGGCATTGCATTTGCGCCGGGCGATGGGACTTCCGCGGATGAATTGATCAAGGCCGCCGACATCGCCCTCTACAAGGCGAAGTCAAGCGGGCGCGGCACCTTCAAGCGCTTCGATGTGGCCATGCATGCGCAGTTGCAGGCGCACCAGCAGATGAAGATTGCGCTCAGAGGCGCCTTGGAAAGGAACGAGTTCGAGCTGCATTATCAGCCGCTGATAAACTTGAGATCGCGCCGCGTGACAGGCTGCGAAGCGCTTTTGCGGTGGCGCAATCCCGAAAGAGGTATGATCTCGCCGTCCGAGTTCATCCCCATTGCCGAGGAAACCGGACTGATCGTGCCGATCGGCGAGTGGATCCTTAACCAGGCCTGTCACCAGGCCGCATGCTGGCCGGAACATGTCAGCATTGCCGTCAACCTTTCACCGATGCAGTTCAAGCATCGAAATCTCATAAAGCAAGTGGCCGACGCGCTCTCGGCCTCTCGCCTTGGCCCCGGACGTTTGCAATTGGAGATCACGGAGTCGGTCTTGCTGGACGAGAGCGAACACAATCTCCAACTGCTCCAGGAATTGCGTAGCCTCGGTGTGAAAATAGCGATGGACGACTTCGGAACGGGCTATTCATCGCTCGGTTATCTCAGAAGTTTCCCGTTCGACAAAATCAAAGTCGACCAAGCCTTCGTCCGCGACCTGCCACAGGGCAAAGAGTCGCTCGCGATCGTCAGAGCCGTCGCGGGTCTCGGACATAGCTTGGGCATGACGACGACGATCGAGGGCGTCGAGACAGAGGACCAGTTGAAGATCGTGAATGAGGAGGGCTTTCATGAGGTTCAGGGCTACATTTTCTCGCGTCCCGTGCCGGCATCTGAGGTCTCGAAGTTGATTGACGGCCCGCTCTGATCGGGTCGTCGCGCACCCTGCGTCTGCGCCCGTTTCGCGCATCGCCGTCGACCATAGCTGCAGCACTTAGCCCTACACGTCTCCACGCGTGTGTGGCACAATCTTGATACTACCGCGCATTGATATGCAATGACGGGAACGCATTCGCTGAGACGATCGTTAGTTGCAAACCGGCCTGCGGGCCGACTTGCTGGCCCGCAGGCGCCAGACAACCGGCGAGGAAAGCGTAATGAATACCTCACGCGTCGCACTTATAGCCGATGATGACGAATTCTTCCGGATCGCACTTGGGTTTATCCTGAGGAGCAAGTTGAACGTCACGGAGGTCATCGAAACAGGGTCGCTCGATGAGGCGATTGAAAGACTGAGCGAGCGTGAGGACATATCGCTGGCGTTGTTCGATTTGGCGATGCCCGGAATGCAAAGTGCGGCCAGCCTTGCCGCTGTGCGCGAGATCCACCCGGATCTTAAGGTCGTCGTCGTCTCTGCGTCATCGCGCCGCTCGGACATCCTGTCTGCCCTCACGGCGGGCATAAACGGCTATGTGCCGAAGGGTCTCGGCGCGAGCGATCTTGCCGGAGCAATCGGCGCGATCCTCAACGGCGCTGTTTACGTACCCCCCTCCATAGCCGGCCGGGCCTCCGCTTCCGAGGAAGCAGAGGTTCCCCAGGTCCCCCAGGCAAATCAGGACGAACGGAGCCATCGCACGATCGAATTTCTCACGCCGAGACAGCGCGAGGTGCTCCTGCTGCTCGTACAGGGCTTCTCGAACAAGGAAATCGCCCGCAAGCTGAAACTCGGCGAGGGTACCGTAAAAATCCACATGGCAGCACTCTTCCGCAGTTTACGGGTGCGGAACCGCCAAGAGGCGGCCGCAGCAGGGGCACGCCTGTTACCCAGAGCCGAAAACTAGGCCGACATAGTCCGGTAGGATAGGCCGCCTCCTGGCCATCCGGACGAATAGCGTAAATGCCTGCCACGACGTAGTGACGACAGCAGCAAAGATGAATGTGGAACCAAATGCGCCAGCCTGCTTCGACAGCCAGCATATCCCGACCCCCGCGTCGCGCCTGCACGGCAAATGAGCAAGGGGGTGTCCGGTGACAGGGCACGCGCCGTCCTCAAAGCTCGCTGAACAGGCCGCCTGCAGGGTTGGTCTCAGCTTTTCGGCATCCCGGAAGGGCGCCGTTGCTTCGGCGATCGACCGGCTCATGGCGCGGCGCGGCATCGGCGACAGCCGGTCGTTCCTGGACCGGCTGGGGCTGGACGATGATTTGACCGACGAAGTGATCGCAGCGATCACGGTCGGAGAAACCCATTTCTTTCGAGGCGCCGATCAATTCCGGCTCATAAGGCAAACGATCGTCCCCGAACTCAGGCGACGGCAGTCCGAGGGCTTTCCTGTCCGGATCTGGAGCGTCGGCTGTGCAACGGGCGAGGAGCCCTACTCCCTTGCCATTCTCTGTGACGAGGAAGGTCTCCTGGACGACGTTCGGATAACTGCAGCCGACGTCTCCAGAAGGGCGCTCGCCACGGCCAAGACCGCCGAGTACGGCGAATGGTCCCTGAGGAATACGGATAGCGAACTGAGGGAACGGTATTTCACCTCGCGTGAGGGGCGGTTTCGACTGAACGAACGACTGCGCCGGCAGGTCGACTTCGCTCACTTGAACCTTGGGGCAGACGAGCTTCCGGCGCCGGAGAGGGGATTGGGTGACTTCGATCTCATCCTCTGCCGCAACGTACTCGTTTATCTCGACGCGAGCGCGTTGCGCCGGATTGCGCGCCAGCTCCTCGCGTGCCTTACTGATGGCGGCTGGCTGTTGACGGCGCCGACCGATCCGCCCCTGTGGAAATACGCTCCGTTCGAAACTTCGATCACGCCCACAGGCGTCGTCTATCGGCGCGTGACGGCCCATCCGCGCACTCCTAAGTGCTCCACCTCACGTATTGGCTCCGTTCAAGGCCGAACCCGGAAACCCGTCGCGCACGTGTCGGCCACTCGCGCGTGCCTCGCCGATAGGCGAAACACGCTCGGCGACAATGCCGTCAAGGCCATTGCCAGGCAAATCCGCTCGCATTTCGCCAGGGGCGAGACGTGTGAAGCCGCGCGCCTTGCTGCGCAAGCGGTTGAAAGCCATCCGCTCTCAGCGGAACTGCATTTCCTTCAGGGGCTCTCTTACATGGCCCACGGAGAGACCGACGCGGCTGCGGCGGCGCTGCGAAGGGTGGTCTATCTGGACGGCACTCTGGCCGCCGCGCAGTTCTTTATCGGTATCTGTATCAAGGACAGCGACCCGCAAGCGGCTCTACGTAGCCTCGAGAACGCGCTCCTGTTCTGCCTCTCTCGTCCGCCGCGAGAACGCGTCGCCCTGATGTCCGGGGTAACGGCTGAAGATCTCGCCAAGCGTGCACGGCGGGAGATCGGCAAGATCTGGCGACGCCCGGGGAGCGAACACCTATGACGACACCTTCCCGGCCCGCCGCTCGACCCGTAGATTGGATCGCCGTCAGAAGACGGATGGCGGCAGCGATAGAGCAGACGGAAGCGCTCTTGGAAGCGGCGCAACGAGATACGGACGCACACGACGAGCAACCACCGCGATCGGCGTGGGACGCCTTCGCCGGAGAGAGCGAAGAGAAGTCCGTCGGTCTCGTGACCTTCATGCTCTCGGATCGCCGGTTTGCCCTGGAAATCCGCTATGTCTGCGAAATCGTTTCGAAGGCACGCGTCAGTCCGCTGCCCGGAATGCCCTCGCACGCCTGCGGCGTCTATGATTTGCGCGGGCAGTTGCTGCCCGTCTTCGACCTATGCGGACTGCTGGACCTCCCTCAAGGGGCCGGCGCCGCCAGCGACTGGGCAATCGTATGCGGGCAAGCGCAACCCGAATTCTTGATCCTGTCTGAAACCGCCCCCGAAATAGTGGTGCTGCCACTGGAGGAAATCGGCGCGGCGGAGCCCGGCCAGGGTGACAAAGCTTGGCATTGCGCGACGACGGAAACCGGCACCGCCGTTCTGGACGGCCACCTGCTTTTGAACGATCCCCAATTCTTTCTTGACGACGAGCAGATCATCGCCAGCGACGAGACGGAAAGGACCGATATCCATGAGTCCCCGATTAGCGAATAGTCTCTATGGCGCCTTGGGATTGGCCATGCTGCTGTTCGTGGCGGCGTCCGCGCTGCTCATCGGGTCCAGCTTTGTAGCCCTGGAACGGGTGCGGGCCGATCTTGCAGCGACGTCCTTTCTCGGCAAGGAACGTCTCGCCTATCAGATGATCTACGTAGCCGGGCGCCTGGAAAGGGCAGAGGGGCCGGCTCGGGCCGCTGCTGCCGATGAACTGCGACGCCTGATTGACCGCAACGAGCGGCTGCTTGCAGGCCTCGCAAATGGCGACGAAAGACTTGGATTGGCGGCGACGACCGATCCTGCCGGCCTCGCGCAGCTCGAGCAAGCCCGACGACAATGGCGTGAACAGGTAAGGCCGGGTCTGGAAAGAGCCATTGCAGATGCGCCGATCGATCACGCCGCACTGGATGAGCTCGACCCCAAGATCAGGGCCTTTGCGGCGCGAGTGGACGAATTGATCAACCAGATCGAGCAGGCAGGAGTGGCCCGTCTCCAGCGCTCTCAGTTGCTGCAACTTGGTTTTTCCGCCCTCGCCGTCCTGATGCTTCTCCACGTGCTGCGCGTCGCCCGTCGACTCGTCCGGCGTACCCGCGTGCTCGCCGGCCTGGCGGAAAAGGTCAGCTCCGGTGACCTGGAGCAGAGAGCTTCCGCGGAGGGGAATGACGAACTCGCAGTTCTCGGCGCCTCCTTCAATGCGATGACCGCAAGGCTTGCCGGGATGATCGAGAGCGAACGGAGCAGCAGGGAGAGGCTTGAAGAGCTGCTCGCCACGATCTCGGAAACGGCGCAACACCTTTCGTCGTCTGCCGCCGAGATCCTCGCCGGAACCATGCAACAGGTCGAAGGCATGCGTGAGCAATCGTCGGCCGTCGCCCAGACCGTGACGAGCGTCGATGAGGTGCTGCAGACGTCGGAGCAGGCAGCGCAGCGCGCGCAACAGGTTGCCGCCTCCTACGACCAGGCCGTCAAGATCAGCAATGAGGGCCGCCGGGCACTGGACGATACCGTGCATGTGATGAACGCGGTGAGCTCGCGCACGGAGGCGATTGCCGGAGATATTCTTTCATTGGCGGAGAACAGCCTGGAAATCGGCGAGATCGTCTCGGTCGTCGCCGAGATCGCAGACCAGACGAACCTGTTGGCGCTGAATGCCAACATCGAAGCCTCGCGTGCAGGCGAGCACGGCAGGGGCTTCAGCGTCGTCGCCAGTGAGATCAGGACACTTGCTGACCAGTCGAAGTCCGCGACCACCCGGGTTCGTCGGATTCTGATGGAGATCCAGAAGGCGACGAACGCAGCGGTCATCGGCGCCGAGGATGGCACGAAGAGTGTCAGCCGCGCCTTGGAGACGGTAAACGAAGCTGGCGAAACGATCCGCCAGCTCGAGGCGATCGTTGCCGATTCCGCACGCTCGGTCGCCCAGATCGCCGCTTCGGCGGGCCAGCAGCGAGCGGGCATGAAGCAGATTCACGACGCGATGCACTACATTGAGCAGGCAAGCAGCCAGAATCTCTCGGCGATCCGGCAAGCGGAGGAGGCCGCGAAAGATCTCAACGAGCTGGGTTCGAGGCTGACGGAAATGCTAGCTGACCATGGTAACTGACATGACGAAACCCGAAGAATTCGACCGTGAACTGCTGCAGATGTTCACCCAGGAAGTGGGAGAACGCGCATCCGACATCGAGCAGGCGTTGCTAGCAATCGAGGACGCCAGCGAGGCGGAGGAGAAACTCCGGCTGCAGGAGCAGCTCCTACGGACGGTGCATAGCCTAAAGGGCGCCGCCGGTCTGCTTCAGGTGCGGGGAGTGGAAGCGATTTGTCATTGGATGGAAGAGATACTGTCCGTCACCGTGAACGAGCAGCTCGAGGTCGAGAAGCCCAAGCTCGATCTGCTTCTGTCGGCCGCAGACGCAATCAGGGATGCGGCCCGCCTTTTGGAGACTGGTGAGACGCCTTCGCCCGCCCATGGCGAGAGAGTGGTCGACGCGCTGAAGGCCGCTGTAGGACAAGGGGCGGATCACCGCGCCGGCAAGCCGAAGCGGCGTCCCCCTCAGACGGCGCAGGTGCCCGTTCGCACCGGCGATACCGATGGCTCCATGCGCGTCTCGGCCGACCGACTGGATACCCTCCTCTACAGAAGTGGCGAATTGCTGTCCTTTGACGCGCTCATACGGCGCCATGCCGAGGAGGCGTCCTTGTTACGGGAGCAGGCAAGGAAACTGCGGGGGGTAAGCTCCGAGTTCGCCGAAGAGGTGACAAGCATCGAGAGCGGATTGCGCCAGCTTGCGACATCGCTCAGCCAGGACATGAGACTGATGCACAGTGCGGCGACAGCACTGGACCACGAGGTACGACAAGCCCGCACGCAACCCTTTGCGGAGGCCTGCAAGGGCCTCGACCGCGTCGTGCGGGACATGGCTGCGGCGTTGGGGAAGTTGGCCGAACTGGAAATCAAAGGCGGAGACATCGAGATCGATCGTTCCATCCTTTCGAGTCTGCAGGATTCCTTGCGGCACCTCGTGCGCAATGCAGTCGCGCACGGCATCCAGTCGCCGGAAGAACGCCGAAAGGCGGGAAAACCGGAGAAGGGCAGAGTCCGCATTACAGCGGCCATCTCCGGAGACCGGATGCAGGTGCGTGTCGCGGACGACGGCCGCGGCCTGGACCTGGCCCTGCTCAGCAAGGCAGCGGGCGAACATCTGAAAGAGGTGAAAGACGAGGCGGAGCTCCTTCGGCGTGTCTTCGAGCCGGGCGTATCGACGTCGGACACGGTCACCAACCTGTCCGGGCGCGGAATAGGCCTCGACATCGTCAAACGCAATATCGAAACGCTGCGTGGCACGGCGGAGGTTTCCCAATCAACGACGGGAGGCGCCGCCTTCACCCTCACGCTCCCCTTGACACTGGCGACGGTCCGTGCACTGGAACTCATCGCGGGGGAGCATGTGTTCACGATCGACACGGCCTCGGTCCAGCGGGTGATACGCATTCACACCCAAGACTTCGCCATGTCCGGGAACAGCTGCGTGGTCAACACCCTGAACGGTTCGATACCCTTCGTCGATCTTGCCAATTGGCTCGGGGTGCGGCCCGGCCGCGGCGATGCCGGGCAGGCCATGACAGCCGTCGTGGTCGACGCTCCGGGTGGGCCGCTCGCGGTGCTCGTCGATGCTGTTGCCGGTGAGCAGGAACTTCTCGCCCGCCCGCTCGGCCCGCGGCTCGCGAAAGTTCGTCGTTACAGCGCCGGAATGGCGCTGCCCGACGGGCGCATCGCCCTCCTCCTGAACGTGGCAGCACTTGCCGAGGCTGCCGCCGAAATGCGATCCCCGGCCTGCGCACGCGTGCCTCGGCCAATTCCGGCCGCACGCCGCAAGGTGCTCGTCGTCGACGATTCAAAATACGTACGAACCTTGGTGAAGCTCATCCTCGAGGGCGCGGGATATGATGTCGTGACGGCAAGCAACGGCAAGGAGGCCTTGGAGCAACTTCTTGACCGCGGCGCCGATATGGTGGTGGCGGATGTCGACATGCCGTCCATGAACGGTTTCGAACTCACCGAGGCCATTCGTCGATCGGAGCGTTTCACCGACACGCCGGTCGTCCTCGTTACCGGCCGGGAAACGCTTGAAGACAAGGTGCGAGGGCTGCGTGCCGGCGCAAATGCCTATCTGAGGAAAGACCAGTTCGACGCGCAGCACTTCCTGGAGACGATGCGCCGGGTCGTGTGAGGACGAGGATGACACGTATTCTGCTTGCGACGTCGACACCCGAGCTTGAAGAACTTCTCAAAAGGGCGGCTGGGGGCGCCGCCGTGGAGCTCGTGGGCGTAGCAAGGAGCGGCAAGGACGCAGTGAGGATGACCGGCAAACTTCTGCCGGACATCGTCGCAGTCGAGCTCCGCGACGATCACACCGCCGAAACTGTCAGGGAGATCATGATCACTGCGCCGACGCCCGTCGTCATGGTGGCTTATCAGGACGGTTCGCAACTGGGGGACATGTCCGCGCGCGCGCTCGACGCGGGCGCACTCGCGGTCATTCCGGCGCCAGTCGCATCCGGCACGTCTCTCGAACAGGCGGCCATCGAAAAGTTCCTGTCGACGATCAAGGCCATGGCGCAAGTCAAGGTCGTTCGCCAGTGGCCCAAGAAGACGCGTGGCGATCGCCACGTCAAAGAGGCACGAGAGGCTGCGGCCCATTCCCAGATCGCGATCGTGGGGATTGCCGCCTCCACCGGGGGGCCGGCCGCGATCCGCTCGATATTGAAGGACCTGCCCGCCGATTTTCCGGCACCCATCCTCATCGTGCAGCACATGTCGGACGGCTTCATCGACGGCGTTGCCGCATCCCTCGACGCGACGGTTGCGCTCAAGGTAAAAGTCGGCACGAACGGCGAACGTCTGAGACCCGGCACCGTTTATCTCGCCCCTGATGGCCATCAACTCGGCGTCTCGGGCAAGTCGCGTCTGCGGGTCGTGGACGACGATCCCACTCAGGGCTTCAGACCGTCCGGATCCTATCTTTTCGGCTCGATTGCCCGAGCGTTCAAGGACGAGTCCCTCGCCGTCATCCTGACGGGGATGGGCGATGACGGCACCGAGGGCCTTCGAGCGCTGCACATGGCGGGCGGGAAGGTGATCGCGCAAGATGAAGCGAGCTCTGTCGTCTTCGGAATGCCGAAATCGGCGATCAGAGCCGGTCTCGTCGATTTCGTCCTGCCGCTCGACGATATAGCAGAGAAAATCACCGCTCTCGCCAAGGGGGCACGTGAAGCTTGATCGAGACAAGTTGCGGCACTGCGCGTCAAACTTAGACGCAGCGCCGCCCTCGCCCCACAACTTGGTGCTGGAGCATCGCATCTGCCTTGGACAAATTTATCCGCATTCCCTCAGGTGGGAGGGCCAGCGCCCGCCGCGATCCCCCTGCCACTTCATTTCGCTCCTACATGCTCATGATCTGGATGGCTGCGGGGGTAATGATGACTGCGAATAGCACGGGAAGGAAGAACAGGATCATCGGCACCGTGAGCTTAGGCGGAAGAGAGGCCGCCCGCTTTTCGGCCTCGGTCATGCGCATGTCACGATTCTCCTGCGCCATCACGCGAAGCGCCTGACCAAGAGGCGTGCCGTATTTTTCCGCCTGGATAAGGCTGGTAACCACGGCGCGGACGCCCTCCACGCCAGTTCTCTGCCCCAGGTTCTCAAAGGCTTGTCGTCGGTCCTGCAGGTAGGAAAGCTCCGCCGTGGTCAAGAGGATTTCCTCGCCAATTGCGGGCGATTGTGCGCCGATTTCCTCCCCCACCTTCCGGAAGGCGCTCTCGATGCCCATGCCGGATTCGACAGTGATCAGCAGAAGGTCCAGCGCCTCCGGCCAGGATCGGCGGATCGCCTGCTGCCGCTTCGTGATCCTGTTCCTGATGTAGATCGCCGGAGCGAAGTACCCGAGCGAGCCGATGGCGGCGGCCATGGCCACGACCAGGAGCAGCGGCGCCTCCGGACGAACGATGAGCAGGATGTAGAGCAGGCCGGCCAAGAAGATCGCAATCGGCGCTATCAGCCGAACGGCGAGGAAGGTGGTCACCGGAGCATGGCCGCGATAGCCAGCCATGCTCAGCTTACGGACGATTTCACCATCCTCCGCCTGCTTGGCAAGGTTGAAGCGATCGACGATTGCCTGGAAGAGGCGCTTCGGCTGCACGTGCAGAGACACCTTGCTCTTCTCTGCACCGAGCCGAGCGCGCTCGCGCTGGCGGATGCGCTCGCGTTCACTCTCCACCTTTTTCATGCGCTCGGCGAGCGGATTGCGGAAGACATAGGGCCAGGAAACGACGACAACCGCGGAAAAGGCGGAAAGGCCCGCCATTAAAGCAGATAGCTGTTCCGGATCGGGGATATAGGCGCCAAGGCTCATCTCGTCTCTCAAAAGTCGAAGTTGATCATCTTACGCATGACAAGGATGCCGATACTCATCCACAGCGCGCAGCCGGCAAGCACGAGCTTTCCGGTGGGTGTCGTGAACAGGAGCGTCATGTAGTCGGGGCTGGTCAGGTACACGGCGCCGGCGACGAAGAACGGCAAGGCACCGATGATCCCCGCGGAGGATTTTGCCTCCGCACTCATCGCCTTGATCTTACCCTTCATTTTCTTCCGCTCCCGCAGCACTTTGGACAGGTTTCCAAGCGCTTCCGACAGGCTGCCGCCTGTGCGGCTCTGAATGGCGATGACGATGGCGAAGAAATTGGCTTCGGGCAGTGGTATGCGTTCGCACATGCGCTGCACGGCCTCGTCGACGGGGATGCCGAGCGTCTGGTCCTGCGCGATGGTCACGAACTCGCTTTTGACCGGGTCCTGCGCTTCCGCCGCAATCACCCTCAGGCAATCCGTCAGCGGCAGGCCGGCCTTGAGCCCTCGAACGATCACATCGACTGCATTTGGAAACTCGGCAGTGAAGCGAGCAAACCGCATCTTACGCTTCGTGCTCACATAGACGTGCGGCATGAGCAAACCGCCCGCAACGGCGAAGCCGATGGCGACCAGCGAACCAAGCCCCAGAGAGAGCATCACGCCCCAGGTGGCGAGTGCCGAGCCGCTGCAAACGAACAGATATGTCCTGCGCGACCAGTCGAGCCCCGCTTGGCGGAGTCTGCCGGTCAACGACGGTTTCGCGCCCTTGCGCGCATGCGCCCGTTTCTTTTCCTCTATCTCCCGCAGCGTCTTTTCCACCGAACGACGACGATCGCGGCCGTCCTCGTTCGCCTCGTTCTGCTTGCCAATCGCCGGCGCCGCGATGCGATCAAACCTTTGCCGGTAGGCGCTTGCCTTGGCGACGCGTGGATAGAACGCAGCCAGCATCACGCCGCCAACGCTGGTGGAGGCGAGGAGAAAAACAAACACCGGAAACAGCGAAGAGGTAAGCATCCCTATTGCACCTGTGTTGAGTCTTCGGCCCTGAGTTACGCCGCCGCTTTCATTTCTGCGGCGTCGAGGGCTGCGGCAAGCCGCGCCTCTTCGCCGTAGTAGCGTGCGCGGTCCCAGAATGCCGGCCGGCCGATGCCGGTCGAGCGATGTCGACCGATGAGATTGCCCTTCTCGTCCTCGCCGAGAATGTCATAGACAAAAAGGTCCTGAGTGGTGACCACATCGCCCTCCATGCCGAGCACTTCGGTGATGTGCGTGATGCGTCGCGAGCCGTCGCGAAGACGCGCAGCCTGCACGATCACGTCGACTGACGAGACGAGCATCTCCCGAATCGCCTTGCCCGGTAGCGAATGCCCGCCCATGGTAATCATCGCCTCAACACGCGAGATCGCCTCGCGCGGCGAGTTGGCGTGAAGCGTGCCCATCGAACCATCGTGACCGGTGTTCATCGCCTGCAGCAGATCGAAGGCTTCCGGTCCGCGAACCTCGCCGACGATGATTCTTTCAGGCCGCATGCGCAGGCAGTTCTTGACGAGTGCGCGCATGGTGATTTCACCCTGGCCCTCAATATTCGGCGGGCGCGTCTCGAGCCGTACGACGTGTGGCTGCTGCAGTTGCAGTTCGGCCGCGTCTTCGCAGGTGATGATGCGTTCGCCCGGATCGATGTAACCGGTGAGGCAGTTCAAGAGCGTCGTCTTGCCGGAGCCGGTGCCGCCGGATATGAGCACGTTGCAGCGGACGCGGCCGACGATCTTCAGGATCTCGGCGCCTTCCGGCGAGATCGAGCCGAAGCGCACCAGTTGATCGAGCTTCAGCTTCTCTTTCTTGAACTTGCGGATCGTCAGCGAGGGTCCGTCGATGGCGAGCGGCGGCGCGATAACGTTGACGCGCGAGCCGTCTGCGAGACGTGCGTCGCAGATCGGGCTCGATTCGTCGACACGCCGGCCGACCTGGCTGACGATGCGCTGGCAGATGTTGAGGAGCTGTTCGTTATCGCGGAAACGGATGCCGGTTTCCTGCACCTTGCCGCCGACCTCGATGAAGACGTGGTTTGCGCCATTCACCATGATGTCGGCGATGTCGTCGCGCGCGAGCAGGGGTTCCAGCGGACCGTAGCCCAGGATGTCGTTGCAGATGTCGTTGAGCAGTTCGTTCTGCTCGGCCATGGAAATCCCGGCCTTCTTGGCGGCGACGATGTCGTTGATGATCGCGCCGATTTCCTTGCGCGCCTGCTCGCCGTCCATGCTCGAGAGTGCAGCGACATCGATCGTGGCGATGAGCGCGCTGAAGATCTCCTTTTTCAGGCTGTAATATTGTTCGGCTTTCTCGGGTTTTACGGCCGCCGGAACTTCGAGCGCTTTTGGAATCTGGACCAGTGCCGGCGCGGCTTGCGGCTCTCTTTCTGCTAGTGCCTCAACCGGCGCCTCGGGAACCCGTTCCTCAGAGATGGATTTCTTGCCGAACATCGTTATCGCTCTGCTTGTCGAGATTGAGATGTCTGAGATCGTTAAAAGCGAAAGCGGAAGGCGATGCCCTCCGCTTTGCTTGGCGACCGGCGGCCCGATTGCTGGAAAGGGTCAGAGCGCCAGGTCGATGGCGTTAAATTTGGCAAGTACGCTGGTACCGACGTTCGTCACCGCGGTAATGATGACGACGGCGATAAGCCCGGCAATCAGGCCGTATTCGATAGCGGTAGCGCCGGATTCGTTGCGGACGAAGCGGAGGAGAAGATTTTTCATGGGTCGATCCTTCAAGGGGTTCAGGTTGCGCCGACGCCAAGTTCGGCATCACAGGCCGGGCCGGGTTCTGCCCTGGTTTCCCGCTTGCTGTGTGGCTCTCATATAGACTTTATTAACCCTTTCGATCCATTCAGCCTGATGGCTGATACCTCTTTCGGTTGAGCTCGGCCTGTTGGCCTAGTCCGATCGTATGGACCGCACTATTTCCATGCTTTGGCCGTTGTATCAGAACGGATGATGCCTCCATCCGTTGACGAAGACCGGAGCGAAAACGGAGCGTTCCAATGCGCGCTGGCACCAGATGGCTTGTTCTCGCGGCGGCGGCGTGTGCCGCCACCGGCGCGGCACTCGCGGCGGAAAATCGGCCCGCGCAGGCCGACTTGGGGATGACCCATCAAACCGAGGGCGTCGTGAAGATCGTCGTCGATTTCGTCCGCACGCTGGTGCTTGCCCGGCCCGCCGGCACGCTGATCATCGGCAACCCCGCCATCGCGCAGGCGACGCTCAGCGACGACAAGACCATCGTTCTGACCGGGAGGTCGCCGGGGTTGACGAACCTGATCGTCCTGGGCGCCGACGGCGCGGAACTGGCCAACGTCACCCTTGACGTGGTCGCTGCAGGCGGTCGCTTGGTCACCGTCGACGAGGGAGACGGGCGCGCAGTATACAGTTGTTCCGGACGCTGCGAACTCGTTCGAACTGGCGAAGCGGGCCCTCCGCCGCCGGAAGCCGCCGGCAGTGGCGCCGGTCAGTGACTGCACTTAAGATCATTCGATCGGGATGCGGCGCGAAAGCTCAAGACTCAAGGGGCTCTCGGAAAGCCCGGTGAGGAGAAGCCTGAACGGGTACTCAATCGACAGCACTCGAAAGTCGATCCCGTCGACCGTTTCCCTGCTGACGGCAATTTGCAAAAGCGCCGGATCGCCGCTCTGAAAACTCTCGCGTATCGTAGTCACCAGCCTCGCCTGCGCCTGGCTGTCCGACGCCTCGCGCGGGACCTGCCCGATCAAGACCGTCCGAGCCGCGATGTCGGCTGCTTGCGCCAGGTCGTTCCGCACATAGAGAACATGGCCGAACTCGATGATCCCGAAAACGAGCAGCAGCAGCGGGAAACATACAAGGGCGAATTCCACCGCCGTCGCGCCCGACTGGCTGCGCCACATGAGGCGAAATCGGCGGAGCGTCATCGGACCTGGACCTGCATCGAGGAGTTGAGATCGAAGGCTGGCAGCACCTCCGGCAGCGACATGGGCCGATAGCTTTTTGCCGCCGCCAAACGATAGTACACGTATTGCTGAGCCGCATTCGCGCAAGGGCTCGTTCCGCACTGCGGCGCCGCATCAGGATTGACGTCGGCATTTTCCGGGCAGGCGCAATAGCGCTTGACTGCCGCCACGGTGGCATTGGCCAGCACCGCGCTTTTCGCGAGCGTCGACTGCATCACCTTTTGGACGTGTGTCGCGCCGGGATCCGCCATCGCGGCTTGCGCGCCGGCACGGAGGGCATGGTCGATCGTCATCCGCTCGTAGATCGCAAGGCCGAGATCGGCCGTCGCCACGAGAGCGAGAGCGAGGACCGGTGCAATCAGCGCAAATTCGACCGCCGAGGCGCCGGCCTCGGACGTCTTGAGTTCGCTTGCTTTCTTGCGCAAGGCGGACGGCGCCTTCGGCTTACCGCGTTTGAATAGCTTATGCAGCAATGCCTTCAGACCTTTTTGTCGGGTCCGTCTCTCTCTTGTCCCGCCAACTCGCCACCCCAGCGCAACGATCGCCCGGCCCGCTTCGGAATCGGGCGCCTGCTCGATGACGAGCCGACCGTTATTCGCCGCTGGGCCGAAAAGTTGCGGATCGAAAGGAATGGAGAGGTTCTCCTGCAGCCCGACGGCAGCGGCGAAGTCTGCCGGCTTGATTTCCGGGAGTTTGGGCGTGCCCACCTTGTTGAGCACGAGCCGTGGCAACGGATCGTTCGGCCGCGCCTTTTTCAGGAAGTCGATCAAGTTCTTGGCGTTGCGCATGCTGGCGAGGTCAGGCGTCGCGGTGACGACGATTTCGTCCGCCTCGAGGAGGATCTTCCGCGTCCACTGCGTCCAGATATGCGGCAGATCGACGACGATATGCCAGGAGCTGGAACGAGCAACGTCGAGCAGATGATCGATGTCGTCTTCCCGCAGGCTGAAGAACTTGTCGAGGTTCGTGGTCGCCGGCAGCAGGTGCAGGCGGTCCGTATAGGGCACCGCCAGACGCCGCAAAAGCACGTCGTCCAGGCGGTCCGGACTATCGAGTACATCCACCATTCCGTTCGCAGCCTCGATGTTGAAGTTGAGGCTGAGCGTACCGGACTGAAGGTCGAGATCTGCGAGGAGCACATCGGCATCCACCCGCTTGGACATGGCATAGGCCACGTTATGTGCAAGCGTCGAAGATCCGGTTCCGCCCTTGGCGCCGACAAAGGCGACGATGCGGCCCAGCTTTTCCTCAGCCGAGTCGCGAAAGCAGCGATGCACGGCGGCAACGAAGTCCATCGGCTCGAGCGGCGTCACGAGATAATCGCTCACGCCGGCATCCAGGAGCTTCTTGTAGAGGCCGACATCGTTGGAGCAGCCGATGACGATGACCTTGGTACCCGTGACGCACTCCACCGCCAGCGCTTCCAGCGCCGCCATCAGCCGAACTTCGTCGTCATTGTTCTCCACGACCACGAGGTTCGGCGAGGTGACGCCGCCGTAAAGCGCTGTCGCTTCCTTTATGCCGCCCGCCTTGATCGTCACGGTGGCGCGCGCCATCCGCCGGTCGATCGCCGCCGTCCGGACCGCGTCGCTCACCTCGTCCGACCGGCAGAAGACCGCGATCTCCACCTTCGGAATGGGCAGCAGCGGCGGGGCATCCACCGGCTGCGATGTTTGGGTCTGGTTGCCGAGCTGGTTCATCTGTCCGAACTTCCTTGAAATCGTTCAACTGCCGCTGAAGCGGGAGGGAACTTCGACCGTCGACGAGTGTCCGCCACTGATGACGCGCACCATGCCTCGCCGGTGTCCTTCCGTTTCCGCGACGGATGGTTCGTCATTGTCGGCCAACGGCCGGAGCGCGAGCGAGACCGTGCCGGAAGCTTCGGCTGCCGCGATGGTTGCGATCTGTTGGGGGTCCGCTTCGAGCGTCGCGGTCTTGCCGATGACCGACGTCCCGTCAGCCCCTTCCGAGACGGTCTGATCGACCGCGAGCACACGTATGTTGGAGAGGATCGCGCGGCTGACGACCTCACCTTGCTTCCCCGATGAGCCCGAGCGGGCGGCGGTATGGATGACGTCGACATGGTCGTTCGGCAGGATGAAGCCGCCGGCCGTGCTTTCTGCCGTGACGCGGACCGCAATTGCCCGCTTGCCCGACGGAAGCATGCTGGAAAGGAAGCCGGCACCACGCTGCGCGACCTTGTCTTCCCGGATAGGCTCTCCCGCAACGACGTCGCTCAAGGCGAGCGAACCCTTCAGTGCCGCGATCGCGTCCGGCCGCGAACTGCGGCTGATGAACACGGGGGGGATCTCGCCCTCCCATGCCTGCCAGCGCAAATGGGCCTCTTCAAGCGTCGCTCCGCGTTTGAGCTCGGCGGAGGCGACAAGTACCTCCTGCGAATGGGCCTCTTGAACTTTTGCAGCCTCGACCGTCGGCTGCTCGGCGGCGCCAAGCGCCAGCCAGGAAGCAGCGCCGCCGGATGCCAGCGCGAGCAGGAGAATGGCGATGCGGATCATTGGTTAGACCTATCGGTTGGAAACGGGGATTTCGGTGCCGCCTTCAGAGAAGGGCGGAGAACCAATGGCTTTCCGGCAGCAGCAGGAGCGCCGCCGGCGCCATCGCAGCTCCGTAGGGAATGCCGGTCTCAGGGGCGTGCAGACGCTTGGACCAGGCGTTCTTCTCCAGGACGACCGGCAAAGGCATTTTCCGGAACTGGAGAAGCGCAAGCGTCAGGGCCGCGCCGATCACCGATGCATAGAGAACGAACTGGAGCGAGAGCTCGGGGCCGACCCAGAGCACCGCTACGGGCAGAAGTTTTGCGTCACCGCCGCCAATCCAGCCCAAGGAGAAGAGCACGAAGGTGCACGCCAATACGCCAGAGGCGACGAAGATGCTTGAGGAGATCGTCGCGATCTCCATACCGGCGGCGGGCGCAAGAACCACGAAGGAGGCCAACAAAGCGACGACCAAACGGTTCGATATGGTCATCGTCGCCACGTCCTTGATGCCGGCATAGGTCATCATTCCGGCGAAGAGGAAGAATGCGAGCCAAGCGGCGGAGGTCGAGATCATCTTTGATGCCTTTCGCGGTGCCAAGGGTCGATTGAAGTTCCCGCGAAATGTGCCCCTTGAACCGCGCGATGACCATTCGACCTGATGGACTAAGCAGCCGAACCCGAGGTTTGCAGCCCGGACTAGGCCGATCGGTCGAATCGTAAATCCCGGGCGTGCGCGATATATCGTCCGAGCCGAAACTGAAGGCTTCCGGACATGCAAATGAGCAAGAGAATCGACGTAATCGCTGCGGATGGCACATCGCTCCGGCGCGGACTGCCACACCGGTTTCTGAGGGAAGAAGGCGGCGCGGTCGCCGTCGTCGCTGCGATCGTGTTTCCCGTCCTCGTCGGCGCGATGGGGCTCGGAGCGGAGACGGGATACTGGTATGTGGAAAAGCGCAAGCTCCAGCATGCGGCGGACGTGTCGGCGCATGCCGCAGCGGTGCGCTATCGCGCCGGCGATCAGCGCGCTGCGCTCGAGACCACCGCGCTCAGGATCGCCAGCGCATCCGGCTATACGCCCGGTGGCTTGACTGTCAGCACGCAGCAGGGCCTTGCGGCCGGATCGAGCAAGGTAACGGTCGAACTGACCGAGACGCATCCGCGCTTGTTTTCATCCGTCTTTGCCGACGGGCCGGTCACGATGAAGGCACGCGCGGTCGCCGAGATCAAGGGCGGCTCGAAGGCCTGCGTGCTTGCGCTGTCGAATTCGGCGTCGGGCGCGGTAACGGTCACCGGCTCGACGGAAGTCCGCTTGTCGGGCTGCAGCGTGGTGTCCAATTCGAGTGCCGCCGATGCGTTCCTGATGAAGAACGGCAGCGCAATGATGTCGACCGACTGCGTCTACACCGTCGGCGAGGCCGTGACGACAACGGGCCTGACGCTTACCGGCTGCAGCGAACCCGCCGAACGGGTGCCGCCGACGGCCGATCCTTTTGCGTCCGTCGCTGAGCCCGACAAGCTGCACATTGAGCAGCTTCCCTGTCGAACGCTCGCCTATATCTCGAATGCCTCCTACGCCTTCGACCGGCTTGCAGACGGGACCGAAGCCATCAGGCTCTGCGGCGGCCTGGAGATCAAGGGTACGATCACACTGAAGCCGGGGCTCTACATCATAGACGGCGGCGACTTCACGGTAACAGCTGGGGCAAAGCTCGCCGGCGACGGGGTCACCTTGTTCTTAACCAATGGGGCTGCGGCGAACCTGCTCGGAAACGGCGATATCGATTTGTCCGCCCCGACCAGCGGACCCTTCGCCGGCCTGCTCTTTTTCGGCAGCCGCCAGCATACGGGTGTGGTCCATCAGATAACGGGCAATTCCGAATCGACGCTCGAGGGAAATCTGTACATGCCCAGTGGCCGTGTCGATTTTACCGGCAACTCTACTGTATCCGGGGGGTGCACACAGATCGTAGCGGACCAGGTCACGTTCACGGGCAATTCGACAATGGAAACCTGCGCCTCACCGACCGACGAGATCCGGGTAGGTCGAACGGTGTCGCTCATCGAGTAGCGCGGGCGGCCGTCCGTCGCCCGGTTTAGCTCGGTCACGTCGGTTTAGGTAGGTCGGCCGAAAATCGTGAAACCGCTGAGACATGGATAGCTCATGGAGAGTTTCTCAAACCCAAGGACTCATTTCCCCTACACGGCGGATCCGACCCGTGTCTGCTACTGCATGTCTCCTTCAATCGACCTCGATTTAACGACAACATGCAACTCGAAAAAAGCTACAGGATCTTTACGCGGCTGATAAGGCGCGCGGCGCTATGGCGAATCCGCAAGTACGCCCGGCCCGGCGCGTTACAGCCGATCACCTTCGCGCCAATCTTGACCCGTAGTAATCGCGTAACTAAGCAATACTGGAGATGCTGCTACTGTGGGTTTAGTGGCCCCGCCAGATCGGGAGCCCTGTCGACCGATCGGTAGCCACGATGGCACGTCCGTGCAGGATCAAACAGGCCAACTCGACGCAGCGTTATGCAATCGCAGCTTGAACTGCACTTGCTTGCAACGCACGCTCCGCTAGATGCTTAAGGATGGACGCTCCGGAGAAACCAATTTCCGCCAATCGGGCGAGTGAGCACGCGCAGATGTGGCGGCCGCTAGACCCCGCTATAATGGCCGAAGTCGAGCGCCTCCTCGCGAGCCGCACGCGTAACATCCGCTTCAAAGGTGAGCTTGAGCGCCTATTTCAGCAGCGTTCGTGGTCGCGAACGGCAAAGATCGTCCGCGCCTGGATGACATGGGTGGCATTGTTGGATCTGTTGACGTTGTGCCTCAACGCCATCCTGCTTCCGAAGGCCATCGTGATTTCGATGCTAGCGCCCGCGAGTATCCTACCGCCGGTCGCCCTTGCCACCGCCTTTGTCTGGCGCAGACCGCGCGCGAACTGCTTCCAAAGGCTAACTTTGACCGCAGGTTTGTTCCTCATCCTATTGTCGGTCGCACTGGTGGGTGTGAGCGCGGGTGGCGAGTTCTACGAAAGGCACCTGAACATCATGCTGTTCGTTGCCATTACGGCCATTATCATCTTCGCTCTTCCGCTGAGTTGGACCATGACGATCGCCTGTTACGCGCTTGGCGTCTATCTGGTCCTTCAGCTTCGGAATCCGAACTTGAGTGCTGGGAGCGCCGTTGCTGCGACGCTGTTTTTCGCAAGCGGTATCATCGCGACAGTCGTTGCCCGACGTACCATGACGCTTCTGGCCCAAAAGACGTTTCTTCTTGAGCTGCGCGACCAAAGCCGTGTCGCCGAACTTGCTGACGCAAATGCGCGGCTTGAGCTGCTCGCGAAAACCGACCCTTTGACCGGAATCGCCAACCGGCGATGGATGATGGAAACACTCAATCGCCTTTGGAGCGAGCGGATAAACTCCGGGGGGGCTATTGCCATGCTGATGTGTGATGTCGATGACTTTAAAAACTTGAATGATCGCCTTGGACATGCCGAGGGCGATCGCTCCCTCGTGAAGGTCGCCGGAATTATCCAGAGTAGTGTCAGTCGAGATCGCGACCATGTGGCTCGTTACGGCGGTGAAGAGTTTCTCGTGGTGCTTCCCGGGGCAGACGAGCGAGAAGCTCTCGCGATAGCTGAACGAATTCGAAAGAGCGTTGAAGCCGCCTCACTCCCTAACCCTGCCTCTCGCGTAGCGCCCTATGTGACCCTCAGCATTGGAGTGGCCGCCAAGGCCCCGGGGAACGATCTCATTGGGCCAGAAGTGCTTCAGAACCAGGCGGATGCCGCACTCTATATTGCTAAGCAAGAAGGTCGCAATCGCGTCGTGCTACATAAACGAGATCGACGAAGAGCTAGCATTGTCAAACCAAGTGCAGAGAGCTAAGCCGCCCTTGCATGATTGCTTTGCGTCTTGATTGTAGGTGTGGGCGCTATCCCTCGGGGGACGGCCCCCAAGGAATCTGGTGGCCGGATCGTTTGCCCCTTGCCTCGCCAAGTCGTTCGCCATGGCGCAATTGATCACGGCGATCTCGCAGCTTTTAAACGAACGATCAGTGAACTCCCCCAGCAGCACATGAAACCCCCGCATCTATGGCGTCGCCATGGTTGATTGCCGAACGAAGGCTGCAATCGCTTCGGAATGGCCCATGAGGATCGATCATCGTCCAACTCATCGAACTGTTTGAACAACTCCGCCTTCCACTTACGCGAAGTGGCTCCCCTGGTTCGGCATCCGAGGGTAGCGACGACGTAGCGCCCGCCCAGTTCTGTCTCGAAGCTCCGGACGAGCTTGTTGTCCCATCGGTGCGTTCCCTCGCCGGCGCGTTGAATGGAGGATCTGCTTGGGCATGTTCAGTCCTCCGCGGTCCGGTGCGTTGCACTTGCCTTTCGATCGCCCGGATCAGTTGCTCGCGAGTGATCCCGAGATCTCACAGCAGGTACTGTGTCCGCCTCTGCAATGCGACTATAGTCTGCTCAATGAAAGCGGGAGACACCCCTCGCCGGGTGCTTGCTTCTGTCCGCGGTCGGAGCTTTGCCGCTGCTCTATAGGGCCTTCTGAGGACCGGTTGGCCAATCTTTAGAGGCGCAGTCACCTCGTGCTGCTGATCGCATAGCGGCCTAACCCATCCGTCGTCCCGGCGAAGGGACCTTGCTGCGGCGGGCTGATGGCTGTGCCCGTCCCGAGAGCCGAGATTTGCAGTGTACCGGTCTGAACCAGCCAAGCCGCATCAACTGCACAATGCCCCCGTGCGTCCTTCTTGTCGATCTTTACCGGCATCGTCTTAAAGGCTGCACGCACGTGGCGCGCCTCGATCAGCTCGACGCAGAGGGCTTGCCGCTCGTGCTGCTCTCGCAGCGCGTTACCTATGCGCTGGATTCCTTTCCGCTCGTCGCCGTCCCTCTCTTCATCTTCGTCGGCAACCTTGAATCCTTCCGGCATCACCGACCGCATTTTCCGCTTTGCCTATACACTCGTCGGGCGCCTGGGGGTCTCGCCCAGGTCCACGTCTTCGGAAGCCTGATCTTCCCGGCATGTCGGGTGCGGCGCTGGCGGACATTGGCGGTCTCGGCCGAATCCAATTTGGGGCGTCCATCCTGACCGGACCCTCAATCGAGCGACGATGGGTCGTGCAAAGTTTGAGTTGACCGTTTTCGATGGCGAGGCGAGACTTGCAACCTGCAGCAAGACAGGAGGGAAATGATGGCCGAGCCAGACCCCTGGCGCCACATTGCAAGCGCGCCGAAAGACGGCAGTCGGATCCTCGTTACGATCCGCCCGTCCGAACAGGGGGCGGCGGAAGTTGACCTCGCGTATTGGTCGAATGGCGATCAGTTCGGTGCAGAAGGTTGGCGCGCCGCTGATTCCTCGCCCGGCCGCATCATCGAATACGCCGAGCCCGAATTGAAGTGCTGGATGCCGATGCCCTCGGCGAATCTCAATCGCACCTCGATGCCCATACCTTGGGAAGGCGAAGACGAGCGAGAGCTCGACGGATCAGGGATTTAAGAACTCGCGCCGCCATGTTGCGAAGATGATACGCAGCGAGTGGCGAAATCCAGTTGAGCTATCCTCCTTGCGATGGAGATATCTTTATCTTCGGAAGTGCCATGCGATAGCTCGGTCTTTCGGAGCACCTCTCGCAATCCTATTTCATGATGACTGCGTTGGCTGGCTCCTCGTATACGAGTCTCATCAATGCAAATTCGCAAACCGATGCGCAGGCCGTTCGTCGCCTCAAACACCACCGGCGAACTGCTCGGGACCTCTAGCCTGAGCATTAGTGGGGCCGCGATCGCAATCGGCTGGACCAAGGCGGTTACTTATTAGTCGCCAGGGCAGCTGTGGCCCCAAGACCAATGAATGAGGTACCAGAAAACCAGCGCAGCAGGCGCTGGAAGCGCCGACTGCGGCGAAGGAAATCGCCCACGGCCCCAGCCACAAGCGCAAATACCGCATCGCTCATCATGCCGAGCACCATAAAGGTGAGGCCGAGAATTAGGATCTGCCAATGCACCGCGCCTCGCATCGGATCGACGAACTGCGGCAGGAAAGCAAGGAAGAAGATCGCCGTTTTAGGGTTGAAGACGTTCACCACAAACCCATCTCGGAAGGCGCGGCGCAGCGGCTCTGCGGGCAGCACGGGCAGGTCGGGATTGACGTCCTTGGCCACGAGGGTGCGGATACCCATCCAGATCAGATAGGCGGCGCCGAGATACTTAACAATCGCGAAGGCGAGCGCCGACGAGACAATCAGGGTTGAGAGCCCGACTGCCGCCGCGGCGATGTGGACGATGGTTCCGAGATGGATGCCGACCACTGAGACGAGGCCCGCTGTCCGTCCCTGCTCAATCGAACGCGCGACGATGAAGAGTACAGCAGGGCCGGGCGTCAACAGCAATACCAACGACGCGACGACGAACAATCCCCACAAGGTCAGATCGGGCATCATTTCCCCCTTTGCTGCGCCCCAGTGATAGAAGCCACAGCGTGGCGGCGAAGACAAGAGAGCACCTTCTGCTGATGCTTATCGCAGCCGTCCGCTCGTCGGCTTCTGCCGCAGCCGCCGTGGCTGAAAACAGCGCCACCCCAGGACGGCTTCACTCGCAAGATTGAACTGCAGGGCTTCACGACGTCAGCACTGGATCCGTCGCCGGGTGTCAGAGCTGACCGCCCCGCCAGAGCGGCCATAAAGGCTCTTCGCGGCGACGATGTTCAATGAGTGGCAAGAATGATTCGAAGCTCTGGCCAATGCGCGGTACGCAGCTGCTTCATCTTCGAAGCCCACGTTTCATTCCGGTCTTTGCTGTTCCGGTTAATACATTATGCAACTTCAGAGGTCCAAACAGGAAGCCCGAACTTCCGTCGATGGACACTGTGAACGCCGGCATACAGCGGATGTTCGACCCCGAACGGCTTACGCCGACGTCTCCCAAGGGTTGATCACGGAGACGTCTGTGTCTTCGAAATCCTTGACGTTGCGTGTGACAAGGATGAGATCGTGGACGATAGCGGTCGCAGCGATCAACCCGTCGATATCGCCGCGGGGGCGGATCGCCGCGATGCGGCCCCACTCGACCGCGATTTGGTCGGTTACCGGGAAAATGCGGTCGCCATGGGCGTGGCGCAGCTTGCGCAACCATTCGGTGAGGTGCGCGGCAGTCCTCGGATCCGACCTCTGTTTCAGGGCAATGCCGCGCATGATTTCGCCGAGAGTGAGCGCACTCAGGTGGATGCTGAGCGGATCGACAGAGCGCAGCCACGACACCGCCTGCGGCGTGCCGCGTCGCGCCTCTGAGACGATGTTGGTGTCAACTAGATACATCAGAAGGCCACATCGCGGCTTGGCGTCTTGGCGCGTACATTTACCGCATCAGCGAGCTGATCGTCCCAAGCGGGACCGCCAAGCAGATCATCGACCAGCGTCGGCCGGCCGGCGCGCAGAGCGTCGTAGTCATGAGCCGACAGTACGACGGCGGTGCGCTCACCGCGCAGCGTGACAATCTGCGGACCTTCACTGCGCGCCTTCTGCACCACCTTCGAGAACTGGTTCTTGGCGTCCTGCAGTTGCCATTCCATAGGGCTTCACTCCATATAGCTAGACTGTCTAGCTATATACCCCTGTTTATCTGCCATTGAAAGTGGCAACCTACTACGCGGCCGACCGACGGCCGGCTGGCGACGCCGCACGATCGGCGATCTCGATTGTCAGCCCTCACAGACGACTGATCTTTCTCACGTGGTGGAACCACGGCTACCGAATGCGATCTTGTAGCAGAGAACGCGAACATCCTCGCGACAACCCGTGCACAGGTTCGTGAAGAACGGCTCTCTTGGACCCAACGCAGAGTCTCAGGGGCGGAGTCATGGTGGCCGCTATGCGCCCCAACCCGGTCATTGGTCTCTGCTTCACCGCTGCCTAAGGGCAGTCACTCTGACAGAGACTTGACCCGACGCCAGTGGCCGGGCGTCATGTTTTCCCACTCGCGGAAAGCGCGATAGAACGAGTTGGCGTCCTGGTATCCAAGCAGGTAGGCTACCTCTTCCACGGCAATCGTGAGATCGGAGAGAAGCTGGCGGCCGAGTTCCTGTCTGGCTTCGGTCAAGAGAGCACGGAAAGTCTGGCCTTCCGCCGCAATCCGCCGCTGCAAGGTGCGTTCGCTCAGGCCGAGATCGCGCGCCACGGCAGCGACGTCATGGCGACCACTGGCCATTGTGCGCTTCAAGGTGCCCTTTACCAGCTCACCGATTGTGGCCTGCGCCTCGATCTCGCGCACCGCGTCTGCCAGCGCGGGCGTCAGCATCTGGATCAGTTCGGGGTTGTGTCCGGGGAATGGCAGGTCGAGATCCGGTGCATTCAGCAGCATGCGATCACGCTCCGTCCCGAAATGGATCGGGCAATCGAAGAAAATGGCGTGCCTGTCCGTTCCAGGATTTGGTCGCCGCAGTTCCAACGAGATTGGCCGCAGATGACGGCCAGTACCGCGTCGCCCGAGTTCCAGCAAAAGGGCAAAGCTTGCGTCCACCGACAGCGGCGGCTCCGGTTCGGTGCCGGCAGGCCACTCGATCATCACCGACACCTTGCCGTCGCGCTCTTCGAAACAAAGACGGTCAGGGCTGCAAAGACGATTGAAGCGGTCCAGCCGCGCCATACCGTCCCGAAAGTCGGCAGCGTAGGACGCCACCAGAATTGCGAGCTTGTGGTTTGCGGTCCTGGTCTCGCTCACCATCCTGATGCTGAAGGCGGGGTCTGCGGACAGCGTCTCTATGGCGTTCCAGATGGCGAAAAGTTGTGTGGTGTTGATAACGGCGGAATTGTCGAGATGCAGCGTCGCAGGAAGGCCGGCCTGTCGCAGCACCGCCGGCGGCCGCAGTCCCAGTTGTTCAAGGGACTGCCAGAATGGCCTCGGCAATTTGCAGCGGTCGGAACGGACTTTGGTCACCGTTATCTCTTCACCCCTTTGGAGATTGCAGCCGGTCGAGCTGGCCGGCAGATGCTGGATGTGGCGCGCGGAGTACAGGTGGAGGCGGCGGTTACACACGACCTTGGCGTATAACGTAGAATCTTTGGCGCGCTTTGCAAGTCTGGTGGCGGATCTTGCTAATGCGTGCGCAGCGTCCTGTTCGTAACCTCTTCTCCGATGGTGCTGGCGCTGAACCTCAAATCGGGCGGCAACCATCGCTGGAGCCGACAGTCCCACAGCGAACCGACCCAGGTAACAACAACCATCAATCAGGAGATCGAACATGGCGCTCACATTCTACACCAACCCGAACTCTCGCGGGCGCATCGTGCGCTGGATGCTGGAGGAGGTAGGCCAACCCTACGAGACGGTGGTCCTCGACTACCAAAAGACCAGCGCATTTGACGAATGGGGCGGCGCGGCGCTCGAACGGCCAGCATCGAGCAATCCGAGCGAGGAATTGGTTCGCTTCTTCACCGAGATCAATCCCATGGGCAAGGTGCCGGCGCTCGTGCATAATGGCCGCGCCGTGACAGAGAGCGGCGCAATCATTACCTACCTCGCCGAGACGTTCCCCGAGGCTGGGCTCGCACCGACTGCAGATGAGCGTGCCGAATACCATCGCTGGATGTTCTTCGCTGCGGGACCGGTGGAACAGGCCGTTACGAACCACCGGGCGGGATTTGTGCCCGCTCCCGAACAGGAATTTTTCTTCGGCCACGGCAGCTACGAGCGCACTTTGGACCAGCTGGAAAAAGCAGTGCAGGCGCATCCTTTCATCGCGGGCGACCGGTTCACAGCTGCGGACATCTATATCGGGTCGCACATCGGTTGGGGCCTTGGTCTTCAGACGTTACCTCCGCGCAAGGCGTTCCTGGACTATATCGGCAAACTGGTGGAGCGAGATGCTTTCAAGCGGGGCGTGGCCAAGGACGAGGAATTGACAGCGCAAGCCGCAGCAGCCCGTGCTGCATAGGCAGCTCGCCTTCACGCCCCGGGTTCGGAGAATACCGTCTCACGCAAAGCTGCGCCCGGGAGGCAGGTTGAAACATTGGACAAAACCGCACCGCAGGCATGAGACCCCACTTGAGCGATGCGTACAGCGAGCGCATGCGTCGCCATAGGTAGCCGACCCTTACGCCACTCAACGGCCGGCTTTACTCCGGCCGTTGACATGCGCAGGTTTGAAGGAATCGAACGACAAACCCGGTATTGTGCATGGCGTTGCCTTCTTGCCGGAAGGTCCGATTTGGAACCGGCGGGATGCGGTTGAACTATCCACTCACCTCTTCCGGGTAGACAGCGACCGAACCACGCTCCACAAGATGGGCCGCCAGAACACGGTGCTGGGATGCGGAGTCCTCGCCCCCGATCCGCTGGAGCAGCAACTCTGCAGCTGATGTTCCAATCAGATGCGTCGGCTGACTGATGGCGGTAATGCCGTGAGCGACGAATTGCATCCAGTCGAGATCGTCGAAGCAGATCAGCGAAACATCTGCCGGAATTGCGAGCTTGAGAGCGGAAATCGCCTGCAGGGCGCCGGTCGACATGAGACCGTCCGCAGTGAAAAGCGCGGTTGGCGCGTCACGCATCGTCAAAAGATCGAGAGCCTCCTTGCGCGCCGCCGCGCTTGCATAAGTCGGCACGCGGCGGATCAGCTCGATATCCGGCTCGATCCCCTCCTGACGATAGGCTTCGACATAACCCAAAAGCCGTTGCCAGCTCGGATAGTGCTTATAGAGGTCGGGATCGGAAGGATCGGCCTCGGCCACGAAAGCGGCGAGATCCTTGTCCTTGCCAGGCGCCAGTTCTGCCAGGATGCCAATCCGGCGGTGGCCAGCTTGGATGAGCTTCGTCACGCCGGCCCGCGTTATGGCAACGTTGTCGATCACGACCGTATCGGTTTCCAGGTCCGTTGCGACGCGGTCGAACTGAACGACAGGGCAGTTGGAGGAGATCGCCGCCTGAAGATGGTCGGGGTCCCCGACACAGGTGGAGGAGACGATCAATCCGTCGACCTGCTTTTCCAGCAAGAGCTGCACCGCCTCGCGCTCACGTTCGGCGCTCTCGTCGCTGTTGGTCACGATGACACCGAAGCCGCTGCCGCGCGCCACGTCTGCGATACCGCGCAGAACGCTGGCGTAAAAAGGGCTTTCGATGTCTCCCACGACGACGCCTATGGTCTGCGTCTTGCCGGTGATCAGGCCCTTCGCCAGCCGGTTGGGACGATAGCCGAGGGCGGCCGCCGCGGCACGTACCTTCTCCTGCACCTCGGGGCTGCTGTAGCCGTAATCCCCGAGCACGCGGCCCGCGGTGGCCGGGCTAACGCCTGCCTGACGTGCCACCTCGATGATTGTTGCGCTCTTCGACGATCTCTGCGCCACTCAACAAGCCTCGTCCCCAATGCGGTTTCGCGTTGTGAGCACTAACGCTACTCGTACCCGGCCCGCAAGGCCGAAACGCTGCGACGCTGACGCCGACCATGCCATTGCGCTCACAACACCTCGGAGAGGAAGCGCTTGAGCCGAGGGCTGCGTGCATTGTCAAAAATTTCCTCCGGAGTGCCGGCTTCGACGATGCGGCCCTCGTCCATGAAGACAACTTGGTTCGCAACTTTGCGGGCGAAGTTCATCTCATGGGTCACCACCACCATGGTCATGCCGCGGCGGCCGAGATCGGCCATCAGGTTGAGCACGCCTTTGACGAGCTCGGGATCGAGAGCACTGGTCACCTCGTCGAACAGCATGACCTCGGGTTCCAGCGCGAGCGCGCGGGCGATCGCGACCCGCTGCTGCTGTCCGCCCGATAGATTGGCGGGTCGATGATCCTTGCGCTCGAGCAATCCAACTTCCTGCAATCTCGCCTCAGCGAGGGCTTCGGCTTGCTGGGATGACATGCCTTTGACCTTCCGCAGAGCCAGGGTGATGTTGGCGAGCGCGCTTCGATCTGGGAACAGGTTGAACTGCTGGAACACCATGCCAACGCGCCGCCGCAATTGATCCGGCGTCTGCCGGTAGATGCTCTCTCCGTCGAGCAGGATGTCGCCTGACTGGCATTCAACAAGGCGGTTGAGGCAGCGAAGCAAGGTCGACTTACCGGAGCCGGAGGGACCGATAAGGCAAGTCACGGTGCCCGGTTCCACCTTCAAGTTGACGCGGTGGAGCACCTGAAGCGCGCCGTAAGCCATGTTGACGTTCTGAACTTCGATGCTGCCGCCTTTGAAGCGCTTTTGCGTTGTTGACGACGACGATTTCGCGACGTCCTGCTCTCCCGCCTCTGCGAGCTCGGCGACTTCCGCGAGTCCGCTCTGAACGACGGCGATGCGCTTGCCGATACGCATGCGCTCGTCGATAAAGTTGACGAGATGGGTCAAAGGCACGGTGATCAGAAGGTAGAACACACCAGCCAGCAGAAGCGGCGACAGGTTTCCGGTCAGCACGGCGTGATCCTGGCCGACGCGGAAGAGTTCCCGCTCCGACGCCAACAGGCCAAGGAAATAGACGAGGCTCGAGTCCTTGACGTTGCCAATGAATTGATTGACCAGCGCCGGCAATACGCGGCGGATGCCTTGCGGGATGACCACCAGCCGCATGCCTTGGCCGTAGGTCATGCCGAGCGTGCGGGTCGCGTCGAGCTGGCCGCGTTCGACACTCTGGATGCCTGAGCGGAAGATTTCTCCGATATAGGCACCCGCGATCAGGCTGAGCGCCAGGATGCCGAGTGGATAGGGGGACGGACCGAAGAGATCGCGACCAAGACGCGCAAATCCCTGGCCGATGATCAGGATCGTAACGATGGCGGGAAGGCCGCGGAACATGTCCGTATAGACCCGTGCGATCCATTTCAATGGTCGGTTCTCGGATATGCCCATGACGGCGAGCACGATGCCGATCAGCGTGCCGAAAAACGTCGAGGCGATTGCTAGGATCAGGGTATTCTTCAGGCCGACCATGATCATGTTCGGCAGGACTTCAGCCATCGCCTCGAAATCGAGGAAGCTGCGCGAGAATGTTTCGAGCCAGCCCATATTCCATTCCACCTAAAGGGAGGCCGGGCACCGTTGATCACGGACCCGGCCGGGACAAATCAACTGATGGACGCGCGGAAATTTAGCTCTTCGGCAAATATTCGGCCGGCATGGGCGTGCCCGGGAACCACTTCTCATGCAGGCGCTTCCAGGTGCCGTCCTCCATTGCCGCACGAAGCGCCTTGTTCAATGCCTCGCGGAACGCGTCATTACCCTTCTTGACGACAAATCCGGCCGGCGCATCGAAAGAGGGCACGTTCATGGTGATCTTCAGGTTGGAATAGCGCTCCACATACTGCTTGGCCGATTCATAATCGGTGAAATGGCCATCGATCGTTCCGTTGTTCAGCGCAGCCACCGCGGAATTGTTGTCCGGAAACTTGACGATGTCGCCCTTGAGGTTCTTCTCAGCATAGATTTCCTGCAAGGTGCCCTGGATGACGCCGATGCGTTTGCCGGCGGTGCTCTCGTTGCTGCTGAGGGCAGGATCGGCCGAGATGATCGACAGATATCCGGCAAGATATCCGTCGCTGAAGTCCACCGTCTTCTTGCGGGCCTCGGTCGTACCGATGGCTGCGACAGCGACGTCGAAGCGGCCGCTCGCGACCGACGGCAGCAGCGCCGCGAAATCCTGTCCGGTAAAGACCACCTGCTCAGGCTTGAAGCCGAGCCGGCCTGCCACGTCGCGGAAAAGCTCGGCGTCAAAACCGGTGAAGTTTCCGTCGGCATCCGTGAAGACGTAGGGCCGTGCATCGCCCATGGTGCCGACGCTGATCACCTTCGGATCGGTGAGATTGTATGGATTGTCATCAGCAAGGGCGAACGTCGCGTTTCCCCGAGCGCCAAGCACTGCTGCGGCCACAACGACCAGGGCCAGGCTGCATTTGACGAACCTACGTCTTCCAAAACTATTCTGCATCTCACTCCCCTTTAATCGGGCCGCGGATATCGGCTCCATCGTCCAGTTCAACGTTTCACCTAACCGACTCGCATGCTCCTTCTTCGAGCTGTTGCGCTGACGCAGAAGTGAGAACGTTCTCACTTATTAGCACCGTCTGATTCCAGGGTCAATCGCTTCCAACGACAGGTGCATCGGAAAGGTTCTCGCCATGCGCTCCCTGCGCCCGACGCATGATTGTCGATGTCAGCGGACCGATATCGATGGGCGCCGGATAGCCTATCGCCCCGTGATAGCGGCACGTGTCGGCTGCCGCATCGGCGGCATGGCCAAGCACGTCTTCAGGCGCTTGGCCGTTGAGCAGGCCAACCAAGGTCCGGGCAATGAACGTATCGCCTGCACCAAGAGTATCGACAGCTTCAACGAGGCGCGCCGGGTGAGCATAAGCGCAACTCGCGCCGTAGAGCACTGCGCCCGCGCGGCCGCGCGTGACAAGAACCCATCGAGAGCCTGCCGCGAGCAGGCGGGTCGTGAGTGTTTTCAGTTCCATCTCCGGAAGGCCGGCACCCGAGATCGACGAAAGAAAGCAATGGCGTCCGATCTCACTGAGGTACTCCGGCTCCCTCCGCGTCGAAAAATCGTAGGAAATTAGAGAATTGCGCGAGGCGGCGGCAACCCACGCATCGAGCCCGCTGGATTGGCCGATATGGACGGCATCGAAATTCGCCAGGTAATCGAGATCTTGCTTTGAAGGCGTGAACATCGACACGCCGAGATCGAATTCCAGAAATACCCGGTCGGCCTTGCGGTGGCCTATCAGGCAATAGGCCGTGGGCCCTTCGATATGCCGCAGACGCGAGACTTCGACACGCTCCGATGTCAGTGCAGCGTGGATGAGGTCGCCGGCATGGTCCCGCCCGATCGCTCCGATGTAGGAAGAGGCGGCGCCGAACCGACTGGCATGGACCGCGACGTTGAGGCAGTTGCCGCCGGGATACATCTCATTGCGGGCGAGGTAGCAGTCGACGACGTTGTCGCCCATTGCAACAATCTTGACCATGGCAGAACTTTCTGTCTATTGATGTGAGAACGTTCGCACACAAGCCGATGCCCTGTCAATTGCGCCGACCGTGTGCCCTGGCGCTACAGATGAGGAAGAGTATGACCGCTGCCCTGCCCGCCGATATCAGAGATGTCCTAACCGCTATCTCGGGCCGCACCCTCTCCCACCTGTTCCTTGTTGCCTGCGGTGGTTCTCTTTCGGTCATGATGGCCGGCAAATATTTCGCCGACCGCTTCAGCGGTACGTTCGCTTGCGATATCTATAACGCCGATGAGTTTGTCTGCCGCGATCCCCGCCGCCTCGGATCCGATGCGTTGGTCATCCTTTGCTCACAGACCGGAGCGACACGAGAGACCGTGCGTGCCGCGCAGCATGCGAAAGCGCGCGGCGCAACGACAATCGGCATGACGCTTGATCCGACGTCGCCGCTCGCTCTTGCGGTGGATCACACGGTCTCCTATCGGGCCGCCTATACGGCGGGCAAACCGATCGACTCCGCCTATAGCAATTATGGCGTGCTCTATATGCTGCTCGCAGGCCTAACCGATGCCCGCGAGAGAGCTGAGCTCACCACCGATCTGTTAGCCAATCTCGGCAGTCTTCAGCGAGCCATTGAAGGTGCCCACGACACCTATGCCGACCGCTTTCATGCCTTTGCCCCGCGCTTTGCCGAGCGCAAGACGATCTACACCCTGGCAAGCGGCGCGAGCTACGGCGCAGCCTACTCCTACGCGATCTGCGTGCTGATGGAGATGCAACGGTACGATTCGCAAGCAATCCACGCGAATGAGTTTTTCCACGGGCCATTTGAAGTGGTGGATCAGGATGCCGCCTTTGTCGTCATGCTGGGCCTCGACGAGACCAGGCGCCTCACGGAGCGGGCTTGCGACTTTCTCTTCAGACACGGCAATCGCGAGAATATCCTGCTGCTCGACGCGGAAGAACTCGAACTCACCGGCATGAGCGATCGCTTCAAGCCTTTGCTGATCCCTTTGATTTTCTTCGATGCGCTTTGGCGCTTCGCCTATCGGCTCGCCGAATTGCGTGACCGGCCGATGCTGGAAGGCCGCCGCTACATGAAGAAACTCACTGACTACTGATCGCACGCCGCGAAGCGCGCCGCGCCCCTGCTCTCTTCCCATAGCAACAGAGATTTCGCCATGACAGCATTTGCAAAACCCCGCCACGTCGTCGTTGTCGGTGCCGGAATTTTCGGCGTTTCGTCGGCCCTTCAACTCGCACGGCTCGGCGTCGAGGTCACGGTCATCAATGACGGCGCCCCCGCAAATGGCGCCTCCGGCCGCTCACTGTCTTGGTTGAACTCCGCCCGGCGCGCGGACACCGCCTACCATCGCCTCCGACTCGCCGGCATCGATCGTTATCGCACGCTAGCGGCCACGCGGCCCGACTGCGCTGCCTGGCTTCGATTCGATGGGGGTCTGACTTGGGATGCGAACGACGCGGCAAACGAGATCGCCTCCGTCTGGCAGCTCGAGCACAGTATCGGATATGACGCCCTGTTGCTGGCACCGCATGAGGTCGCGGCCGTGACATCAGGCATTGATCCCACCACGATCCCTACGCAAGGCGCGATCTTCAACCCGGGCGAAGGCTGGGTCGACCTGCCCTCCCTTATCGATCTTCTGCTTACCGAGTTCCGCGCGCGCGGCGGCAAGCTCATCCAGCGCGCCGGACGCGCCCAGGTAAGGATCGAGGGAGAGCGTGCGGTCGGAGTCACCACCACCGACGGCGGTGCGATCGCAGCCGATGCCGTTCTGCTGGCAGTCGGGCCGGCGACGCCCGCGGTTCTCGGTGAACTCGACGTTCATATCCCCGATGCGACGCCGATCTCGCTGCTGGTGAAGACGAAACCGGTCAGCACTCCTCTTTGCGCGGTACTCAACACCCCCCGTGTAGCGGTGCGGCCGACCCCCGACGGCGCGCTGGTTTTGGATTCCGCATGGTCGGAAGAAGAGGTCATTGCCCATGAAGACGGCACCTATGCCGTCCATGGGCAAACGGTTCAGGGGCTCCTTGAGGAGGCGAGCGCAGTACTCGAAGGCAATCCACGGCTCGAACTCGAAGGTTATGGCGTCGGACCAAAGCCAATCCCCGGTGATGGCGAGCCGGTGCTTGGCGCCATCTCACAGATAGCCGGCCTTCACGTAGCCTTCAGTCATAGCGGCGCCACGCTCGGGTTGATCGTGGGCGAGTTGCTTGCCCGCCAAATCGTCTCGGGCAATTCGCACCCTATGCTGGACAGCTTTCGCGCCGACCGGTTTTAATGTCTCGAACGGAGGCGTAATTCGCCCTAGACCTTCCGCCAGGGCGCCCTAGCGACCAAGCCAGCCGATCCCGGGTACGAGTACATGTACCAGTTTTGTGAGCTACTCGTTCTCGAGCATTCTTTCTCAGCGGGTCTCGGCATCAGTGTGTTGATACTGATTCCAGAGTGCAAATTTCTCTAATCGTAACGACGCTGAAGCCCGTCTGATTGTAGACAGCATGCCCGGACATGGATGGTCCGCCGATCTGAATGGAAAAGTTCCGCTATTCCAGCCCGCTTCCGACCACGTCGGCCTTCAACCGGTCGCCTTGAACGTAATCGAACCATAGATACGCAATTCGCATGCACCATTTTCGTCGCCGAGACGTTCGGTTGATGGAGTGGTTCAAGCAGCCGCCGCCTATGCTAGTTACTCCAAGCGGAATCATAGCTCCATGCCTCATACGTTTCGATCCGGCCCCCGTCGGCGGACTTCACTTCAAGCGAGGTCAGGTCTGTGATCTTATAGGTACGGCGCGTGCCGCAGACCGCGCCCCCATTGGCGAAGACCTCGACGACGCCGCGGTCGAAGAACAACGTCAACCGTTCGAGCGTCAGCGGCGCTGAGCGGTACTTGATGTCACCATTATCCTCCGCCACGGCCAGCTCAAGCCGGCGGGCGCTGTGAGCCAACCTAAAGCTCTCCCCGTCGTTGCCCCGCGCGATGACCTGAACTCCATCCAGATCGCCTGCCAAAGACAACTCGACGGGGCGCCCCGGCTCGCATGCGAATTGGCAAGGTGCAGTCTGTGGAAGAGTGCGGGCGCGCAGGCGCTGGCAGCCCTTCTCCGGCATCATTGTCAAATTCCGTTGGGCGTCGAGGCCGAGCACGCGCGGGAGCGACAGCTCCCCGCTATAGGGCGAACCTCCCGGCTTGCGGAATTCCCAATTGAATAGCCAGGCAAAAGCGATCTGGCGGTCCTTTGCCAGGAAGCTCTGCATCGCGTAAAAGTCGGTGCCGAAATCCAACTCCTGCAAAGCCGGGGTCGCGGGCATGAAGCGATCGCCCTCGAACGTGCCGACCTGCGCGTAAAGCAGGTTATGACGGCCGGTTTCCGGCTCAGTGTATCCTACAAAGCCCATTACCAGCACATGATGACCATCGAGCTCGAAGAAATCCGGGCACTCCACGCAGCGTGCGCCGTGCCGGCGAAAATGCTCGGGAGCGCGATAGAGGACGGACAAGAATTTCCAGTCCTCGCCGTCCTCGGATCCATAGAGCAGGACGGCTGGATCACCATCGATCGCCGCGCCGAGCACCATCCGATATGTGCGGCAGGCCGCATCATACCAGACCTTGGGGTCGCGGAAGTCGTGGGCGCTACCGTCGGGACCGCTGACAAGCACCAGCTTAGTAGAATCCGGACGCAGGAGATCGGCCGATGGCAGCACTCGCTTCTGCACCTCCTTGTAGTCCTTGAACAGGTCATAGGCCGGCAGCCGTTCTGTGTAGTAGAAGCTGAGCTTGCCCTCGGGGCCGACGAAGGCACTTCCCGAGAAAGCGCCGCCGGTGGCCCCCAGCGACCAAAGATTCTGTTCCGGATGCAGGAAGACCGGCAGATGGATCCAACGGTAGAGGTCATCGCTGACGGCATGGCCCCAGTGCATGGGTCCCCATTCGGATTCAACGGGGTGGAACTGGTAAAACAGGTGATAGCGGCCGTCAACGAAACACAGCCCGTTCGGATCGTTCATCCAGGCCTGAAACGGCGAGAATCTGAGCTGCGGGCGATTTGCATCGCTCTCGTACCACTCTGGCCAGGATGTCTTCGGTCGAGCGATGACGCGGCCGTCGCGCAACTCTAGGAAAGTCACGCCTTTCTCAGCGACGTCGTCCGGGTTGAAGCTGTATAGAAGTGGAATTTCAATGGCGCCATCGTCCCATTCTAACGTGAGCGGGCCGGCCGCATAATGGGTATAGGAATAGAATTGAAAATACGGCGGCAGCTGCGCGATCCGGTAAACGACCCAATCGCCGACACGCAGAACGAAAACATCGGCGTCTTCTTCCGGAGCTGATTTTCCAAGCTTTTGCCGAGCCCAAATCTCGAACCGCACGCCGTGCTCAGCATCCAATTGCACCCTGTTCTTCATTAGATGATCTCATTGATGACTTTTCCGAATAGTCACTGTATTTCGAGAGTCTGCGGTCGGCCTATATTGAACCTTTGCCACTTATCCAAGGAACTGGAGTAGCCCTAAATGCATTCATTGTTTTATCCATCTCAACCTGTTCGTCATTCCCTGAATCCAGGACTGTATTACGCACGGACACATTTTGCACGAGCACCGTTGTTACTTCTAGCGGCTTCAAATTGTTAGTTGAAAGCAATGCGCCCACTTGTGTTGAAAAACAGGCACTGTTTGGTACATCATTGTTTTGCGATATTTCGGTTGTCGCCACGATGTGATTATTTGCTATGTAATTGCCGCTACCGGAAACCACATTAATTATCACAGGCTTTACGGCGAGAGGCTTGATATATTGAGTATCTATTGTTTCTGAAATGTGGTTCGCAATGATAGAATTGTTGCTGCCGTCAATTTGCAAAAGTCCGAACAGATCATCCAAGCCGTTGTCGTACTTCTGCATGGGCGCCCATGGCTCGCGATCTCGCAAAAAGTGATTTGAGGAAACCAAATTTTCGCAACAGTTAGCAGCAAAAACCAACATTCCGGGATAAAACGAATGGAATCTATTTCCTGTAACCGAGGAACGCACCACGCCGGAAAAATAGACACTGCTAGCACCTCGAGGGAATACGTTGTTTGAGGATACTAGAATGCCCCCATAATTTTCAGCATAAATGGAATGTCCCCTATAACCGGCTCCGACAAAATTGTTCGCTATTCTTGAGGCCTGCCCCATACCTTTCAATTCGATACAGTTTCCGCACTCCGCAATGAAATTGTTGTCCATCGCCAGCGCATCTGCATCATGAACAATAACTCCATGCTCCAGATAGATAAGACCCATCCCCGTTATTCGGCATGAGTCATTGGCGCTACCTACATAGATTCCCGTTTTGCCATTCTTATATGTATTTTCTGCATCATTTTGCCCCGAACCATCGTCAATGAAATGCAGACCATCAATGCAAAAGTCAGCAAACTCCACAGAGCTTATACGAGGATTTCCGGTGCGCTTAACATAAAACGCGGCTCCAGCAGTCTCACCGTCGGCGGCCTCTGGAGAAATGTCCACAAGTATACGACTACCGCCCGGCCACACTTCGTGCCAGCGTGCCAGCTCGTTTGCGGGCGTGTTGAAACGGATGCTCGAAGACGTAAAACCGTGTCCAGAGCCCACAATTTTCACATAGCTCACGTCGATAACGACTTGAGTGGCAAGACGGTAATCGCCCGGCGGTACATAGATAACTGCTCCAGGTTTCCCGCCATCATTTAGATCGGAAGCAGGTTGCCTGCTTTTAATATCTGCAATGATGCTATTGATGACCGCCCCAATATCCTCATAGGGATTACCTACGGGATACTTTGTCACGTCATAACAGTTTTCGCTAACCATTGTTAATGTCTTCTCGGACATTTCTTACTCCCAGAGCGGTAGTAGACTGATGTTCTTGATTGGCTTGTTGCTTGCAAGTCGACTGGGGAATGCGTTCAACCAGCTCTCTGTCTGGCTTTGTAGTAAGATCCTAGCCGGAGATCCGAAGGCGTCGCAGGCGATTGGGGGCGATAGAGGGGTTGGTCATTCTTGTTTTTCTCTCCTGGCTATGCCATCACCAGATGCTGGTGCGGGTGTCCGGTTCAAAGAAGTGAAGTTCTTCGGCATCGACAGCGACGCGCGCGATGTCACCTGTGCGTGCTGTGCTCTTCGGAGAAAAACGCGCTACAGCAGCTTTTTCGTCGCCGATGTCGGCGACGGCGTCCGGGTCGCCGGCATCCACCCAAGGTGCGTCGATATTCAGATGCACCATGGATTCAGAACCTAGCGCCTCAACAAGAGTGACCGGGGC
>Ga0214543_1000347_pt1 | contig 74570 bp, 37 predicted proteins | sample CNSS2metaG_FD_160094 | JGI IMG/M metagenome (GOLD analysis project Ga0214543, IMG submission 160094) | Root nodule microbial communities from cowpea collected in UCLA plant growth center, Los Angeles, California, USA - CNSS2 | ecosystem: Host-associated > Plants > Roots > Nodule | place: USA... | reverse complement strand
TCTATATGTATTTTATTATATATATATATATATATATATATATATATATATATAAACATAAAGAAGAAATTTAGTATAATAAGGAAGTGATGACTAGCTACAGCACGAGGAACAAGGTGGTTTGCAGTTTGCACAGACTCATTGGTATATTTGTGGTATAAAAAACAAGAAAGGTGAAATTATACAAACATATGAAAAACAATAAAATAATAAGAATTATAAGAGGGAATGGTATAGTAATGAAAATAGTGATGATTTTGATGCAGTAGGATACATTTTACTTTGGTTGTCCCTCTCCATGTGTCAGAAGTGACAGCAGCCTTTTCTTGGGTTTGTTTTTCTTTTCTTTCTCTTTGATTTACAATCTTCCACCCTTTGTTCTTTCTTTCCAGCTTGTCCATTGCACACACTGTTATGCTTCCTTTGTTGTTGTGAGAGTCACCAAAGTTTCATAAATAGGCCTCCATAGGAAAAAAAGAAACAAAAAAGAGAGCAAACTATGGATATTATTTCTTGGCCTTTTTTTTTTGTTGTTGTTGAAAGAAAACTTGAGAGAGGCTTCAAGCATTAATGATGATGATGAATATGATGCTGTCTATGTTGTTTTTGTTTTTTCTCTATCTCTCTCTCTCTCTCTTCACTTTTCTTTTTTCTTTGTTGGTTCACCCTCTTCTACCCATGATGATCCGGGTTGTCAGGGTCTGGCCAATAAGAAGAGTACTTCAACCATTCAGCTTCTTGTGGGTTTGTGATCGATGACTCCTGCAAGTAAACCAAAATATTAGGGTTAGGGTTTGTAAATTGTGATCATAATCTTAAGTAATAACAAGGAAAAATTATTATATATATACTTCAAGTATATTATATATGACTCTACCGGTCCTTATTTTTCATGAATTAAAAAAAATTTAAATTATCTGTCATGTATATGAATTTTACATGAGGACTAAAAAGAGATAATTATATGGAAAATGGAAATTCACTGGTTCATCATGAATACAGCCTTTTCCCACCCTCATGGTCAAAGTGTCAAACGTCAATGGGAAAAGGAAAATGAAATTAAGTGGCTTTCACTTTTCTCAGTCTTAATTAATTAACTTGTTTATGAGAATAAAGAAAAAAGAACAAAGATAAAACTTTTAAACATTAGAAGTAGTCTAATGAGAGGAACGAATTATGTTGGTTGTTTCATCTCTTGTACAATTCAAACATAAAATAAAGAATCTCTTTTTCCTTTAAACTTCGTTGCGGCTTCGATTGATGTCCCACTTTTTGTTTTACTGTTTTTTCTTTCAGTGCATAATGGGAAGAAAAAACGTAACCACAAAGTAATAAAACTAAGTAATTTTATTTTTTTTCTCTCTATGCATTATGTGCCCTCCTTTTCCTTTTTTTTCTCTTGGCATTATGACACACAAAGTTCATATAATTCTGAGTCAAAAAGTTGTTTCTTACCTCTTTGATTTCAGTTGAAGTGCAACCCATGATGAGTTCCTCCAAACCAGACGCAGACCTTCCTCCAAGCTTATGATGATGTTGTTGCTGTTGTTGCTGCCAAGTGTACAAATACCATAGATGCATTTTCCAAGGTCAACAATCAAATTCAAACCACACATCTTAATCATCGTGTTCAACAATATTAAAAAGTGAAAAGACAGTTTCATGCTTCTCATTTTTCCAGCACTCACAAAAGCTTGCCTCCGACTCATGCACAATACCATGCAGACTCACTCCTTTGGATTTTCACATACTAATTGACTCACTCACTCATCTGTTTTCTCTTTCTTTCACTGACTAGCTTATATTTTTTTTCCCCTTTTTATGATTCATTATAAATCACCGATGGTGATAAACATTTTTAATCCTCTCATATTAACCTTTTAGAGGGAATGTGAAAGTAATTCATGAACTGTTTAAACTTATTTTAACAAAAAGAACTCTAAACTGTTATGTTTACTCAGTCAGTCTTACTCGTTTCCAATGGTAACAGCTACAGTAGTTCTCAATTATGGAAATTAAAAGGGAAGAAAACTATGATTGATCATGTATATTATAATGTTTAAGAAGTGAAAATTGAGTGGTGATTACCTGAAAATTTTCATTTTGGAGCATTATTCTAGAGACATGGTAAGAGTTGTCATCGAGAATGATGGAAGTATGGTGGAGGGGAGGTGGAGAAATAATGGTGGAGATGGGATGTGACGGCCTACTGATATGAAAAGCTGAGTTTGAAATCTGATGATGTGCATGCTGTTGATGTTGTTGATGTTGTTGATGTTGTTGTTGTTGATGATGATGATGATGAACTACATGCTGTGCTCTCTGTCGTTCATGAACTTCTTCACATGAACCTGATGCTTGCACTACTTCCCTTGCTGTTGAAGCCTCTCCCATTCCAACCTGCATTTTCCAACATCATATTCAACAGTTAACTATATATATACATGTTACACTATGCACAAGGTTAATCAAAGTAAAAGAAAAAGGAGAACATGTCAACCTCATGTTACTTTTTCTTGGTATGTTAATGTAGATATATTAGCTGTAATTGCATTTTTGTTATCAACTCGTGTGGGTGTTACCTTCAGCGGTAGGTAAAACAGGCAGTGGTTGGTTGAAACTGATTTATAATTAAGCATGGTCGTACAGATTGATGCTGTGTGTGCAAGCAATGGTGTTATATCAGCAGCTACCTTAATCTTTTCATGTCTTATTATTTCACTTTTTGCTGCAAAAGCAAACTCTAGTTTTACCAAAAGAATGTTGAAATTCAGTGAATCATGGTAGCTTTGGTCAGCTATGCAAGTGAGACATCACGTTCAATTCATTGATTTCAAAAAAAGGTGTCCAATTCAAATCATAACTGTGCAAGTGTCCAATCAAGTGTGATGCTATATATTTATATACATGATTGTATGTGTGTGCAGTGTACCTCATCAAAGCTTTTCCTGAAAGGGATGAAGCTAAAGTGATCTGGTTTTAGATGGTGAATGTCCAAAGGGTGATGAGTGAAAGTTGTGATTGGAGGGACACCAACAACAGCGGACATTTCATCTCTGTGAGTAGCGATTTCTTTGGAAGAACAACTTCCACTTCCACTGTCTCTTCTGCTACTGTTGTTAGGTTCTCCACTTCCTTCACCAGTTGTTGCACTTCTATCAGACCAGTTGCACTGTCTTGGCTGTGTCTGATAGAATATCTTTGACACCACAAGCTCTCCCTCTTTCTCTTCTTCATGCTGACCCAAATGGTATTGGTGCATCACCCAGTTGGTTTTCTCTGGCTTTCTGTTCTTCCCAAAGTTGGTGTAGAGGACAAGAATTTTCTTGCAACCCTTTTGTTTTCCATTCACCATCACTGGCCTGGTCTTACCAGTCTTGTGCCACCGGGTTTCTCCACCTTGCAAGTCACATTCGTTTTGAATCTTTCTCCGCTTTCTTGTCCCAGTTGTGTAAGCCTTTGAGGGTCTATGGAAGAAGTGTCTGCTCAATCCATCTCTTGTTACTCCTAATATGAACCACACAAAATCAAAGTTAGGTGAACTGATAAACAAAACTCTTTTTTTTTTTATATATTAAGTATAGTATAAGTTTCTTAAAAATGCCAAAAGAGACTTTGGTGGTATCTCTCTCTCTATATAGTAAAACCTAACTGGGAATTAAAAACTGACATGGAATAATGGATAAGATGGTTAGAAGATTTGAATTTTTTATCAGTGTGAATATCTGTCAGACCTGGAAGTTTCTCTGGATGGGTGTAACAAATTCCATCTTCTCCTTCAATAGTGGGAATGAACTCATCAATCAAAGGGTGTGATTTCATGTTCTTTGCCTCCACTTTGGCTTCAAGATGTTCTATCAGTTCTTGGTCTGTGGGATCAAACTTCACTCCCGCTGGCAAGCCTAGCCAGTCCTGCAGTCTCCATTGAAATTCAAGTGAAAAACCAGAATCAAAGCCAAAGAGAAAAAGTGTGTGTGAGAGAGAGAGAGAGAAGAGGAACAAGAAGAATAATACAAGGGAAAGAGAAAATAAAGAGGGTGAAGCCTTTAGTTAACAGAAAACAAAACAATAATAATACTCTCAAACTTTACCAGTGACATAAAATGAAAAAGGGAAACCCCATCAAATGAAATTGCACAAGCTATAGAGTCCAATAACAAATACAAATATGGCTATACTTTTTTGGCTGTGCATGATATATGATTCTTCTTCATACACTGTGAAAGGCTTTTGAGTGAAGGAAAGAATATTATTGAGATATTTTTCCGTACCGGCTTCCCTTCAAACTTGTGTCCGCAACCAGGGCACTGCTTGGATCCACACAATTGATGCTCTTCAAGCTTGGCATCTATGAGATCAGAACTGCTTACAGAACTCAAGTTGCTGATCTTACTCATCTCGTGACGTGTGCGCGTGCGTGTGCTATCTCTCTTGATCAAACCAGATACCTTCAAATATCACTGCAACTCCCTTTTTAAAGAACAGTCCACAACTTAGCATGTCCAAGTTTCTGCTCTATATTACAGGAAAAAATTTCAGATCCAGCAGAACATGAATTTCTCCAAAATGATCAAACGATGAAGAAAGCAGATATAACATGGCTAATAATAATCTTCCTAAGTTTTGAAGAACTATTGATTATGTAAACATGTATGAGGAAAATACCAGTAAATATATGTGTGTTAAGAAATTAAACATGTAGATGATGATCCGGTTGAGAAAACTAGGCTAAAAATCTGCAAACAAAGGGAAAAAACCTTGAATATGGACAAAAAATGATGAAACTTAAAGAGAGGAAACCGATGGTGGAAAAGAAAAATCTGCAGAACCCAGATGAGAATATGCAGGAAAGAAGGAAAATATTCGGTGAGGATAAGATAAAGAAGAGCGTAGAGGAAGGAAAAAGAGGAAGGAGTTACAATAAGATTGAGCTATAAACCTGGTTTAACCATGGAAAACACCAGAATTCCCTATCTAGCTAGATACTTTAACTGAAGGCAGTGAGAAAAATAAGAAAGGAAAAGGTGGCTAGCTTCTGCTTCAAACACACATATACTATACCTTTAAGACTTTGCTAATTTAAGAAGTGCATGTATGTAGGCGGTTTATGAGAGAGAATGAGAGAGAGAGAGAAAAAGAGAAACAAAGAAAGAAAGAAAACCCGGTTGGTTTTTTTCTGACTAAAGCTCAAAATCCACAATCCTACTAGTATTACACCTTTCTTTCAGCCTTGACTACAAAAGCAAAAGCCACAAAACGGCCACATAGCTGTTACTAATCAAGGATCTCGTACCAACCTTACAATTTCTGTCTTATTTTATATTTCTATATAAAATCATTAAAAAAATATTAAACACATCCCAAAGAACCACCAAAACATGTTTAGTTAACGAATCAGAATCAGTACATACAGATTGTATATATAATTTATATAATGTAAACTTTTATTGGGTGAAATTCTAATTTTGATTCCAAACATTTGCATTTTTCTGTCATAGTTGATCAGTGTTAGTCTTTCATCAAAAAGTTATCGAAGGTAAAACAGGTAACATGTATATGTTGATTAATAGATTTTTAAAACAGTGAGTTGTTAATACGTGTCGCAAAGTTTGGAGCTTGAGTAATAACGACGACATGGGACAGAATTACGGTCTCATTATTTAAGAATAACAGATTAAAGCTAAGATTTTTAGGGAGAGAGAGAGAGAGAGAAAGAAAGACATGGTGAGACACCCAGATGGAAATAAGGGAAAAAGGGATGATAGAAACTCACATGGGTTTTGAGCTGGAGTGCTGATCATGATGCTTTTGCCATGAATGTTTTGCACACACAAGAGAGAGAAAGAGAAAGAGATATTAGAAGGTGGTTGCTTGATAAGCAAGACAAAGCTGTGTGTACTTGATGGACCACCACCTCTTCTAATTACTGTGTTAAATCATATTCTTTAACACACACACACAGATAGATACATGTATATAGATAGATACACATTCTGATATCAAGTCTCATGATAAAATAGTTCTGAGTTGTAAAAAACAAGAGTAAAACTTAGTTTACATGCAGTGAGGTTATAAAAAACTTTGACAGTATATTTTTATTATGCAGTATGTGTGAAATTTGAGGTTGTGTTGTTTGTATTTGAAGTAGAAGAAGCAGAGATAGTTGGGGGGTCCAGCATGGAAATCTTATGCTGCCATAAAGTATCTTAATCAGATGATGGCTAGGTTTCACGTTTATAACAGCATTCTTTGGAGCAGTCAAGAGAAAAATGATGGAGGGTCCCAAATGATGTTTGCAGTGTAGATAGATGGCCATGATTGCTCCTTTGTCTCCTGTTTTTACCTTTTTTTTCTTTCTGTTTTTCTTTCTTTTGCAAATTCATAGCTTTGCTTTTCTTCCATGGAGCTCAGAATCAGAAGGGAAACCACAGTTTTTTGCCTAAATTTCTTAGACAGACACACACACCTAAGGAATATATCCTATCTTCAGTGTGTATAGACAAATTTGGACCAAGCATAGCACAGGACCCCAGAAAAACTCAACCATGTTTGTATCTTTTCAAAAATAATACAATTTTGGTACTTTCATAAAATTCTTTCAACAACTAGGTTATTATTATGGTTCCAGATTTCATATAAACATCTAAGATGAATTTGTAATATACATATATGTATAACTATAATTCTTATTTTAGATTTTATATTGAATTAAACTTTAAATTTTGGGTTAAATATATTTTTAATTATTGAATTTAACACAAAATTAGAATTTTTTCATGTCCGAAATTTTGATATATTTTAATCTTTAAATTTTAAAAATAAATAGATATGATCATTTTAATCTAATTATGTTAATTTTTTTGCGAGTCAAACATATTTTAGACTAACAATTGAGTTATTTACACAACCACTTTTAATATTAACTAAAAAACGTATTTGATACGTCAACTAAATTTAACATAATTGAATTAAAAAATATATAATTAAAATTATTTTTTTAATTTATAGACCAAAATATATAAGTTTTTGACAGAAATAAATTTTAATTTTGCGTAAAATTCATAAACTAAAAATATACTTGATCCTGATATTTACTTATATTAAATTTACCTTTTTTCATATTGTAGAATTATTTAATTTATTTTCCCTAAAAAAAAAAATAAAAAAAAAAAAAAAAAGAGGAAGAACAAAATCATATTGTTTTGATTATCCATTTGAGTTGACCTTGGAGGAAGCAATGGAAGGAGCATACATAAATATTCCACTGTTTAATAATATTTGTTCACCTATAAAATGGTTGGTGACACGGTTCCCAGGAACATTAACTCTTATAGTAATCATAAATAGTATATATAGTAGAAAAAGAAGTGTTTAATTTTATATATACACACACACAAAAATATTCCAAAATACTCTCTTTTTTCTGCATTAAGAATATAGTACATTAGCACAATTCTTGATACTGTGTTTATGTATCATTCCCTTGACCATTGGTTATTAACATCAATAATTAATATAATTAATAGGGGAGACAAATTTGGTATCATGAGGCTTCTCATTAAATAAGTACAAAGCAATTAATTAGGAATTAATTAAGAATAAGAAAAACATTAATGACCAGAGCTTGGACCTTCTTCATGACGTCAAGCTAGGGTTTCAATTGACTGATTTATTTGACTGTAGTTTTTCAGTTTTTTTTATTTTTATTTTTATTATTGTTATTATTGTTGTTGTTATTATTAAAGAAAGAAAAAAAAGGTAGGATATATCTATTTGCTTTCAAGTGGCAGAGGACAAGTACTTCTCTAACTTTTGTTTAGTGTTTTTTTTAGGGTGAACTTTTGTTTTCCATTGGACAATTTACAATTATTTTTTCAACTTTTTTGTATTTTTTTTTCGTTACATAATTAATTATAGTCTCTGGTTCTCTCATGGGATCAAATATTTATAGTATTTTGATTAATTAAGATATTAATTTTTAGAAAGAGATTCAGTCACATTTAAAATCTTTTATCTTTAAGAATACGTCATATGAAAAGTAAGGTCGTATATATCTCACTAATTTAGTATATACTAAATTAGTATATAATAATTTAGTATATATATACACTATACTAGTATGCAAGTAGATGGGTGGGGCAAATTTGAATTGAATTATAATAGAAAAAAAATACTATGATTTTGTTACAATAATTTAAAAAAAAATATCTATAACTGCTTTAATGCAAACAATTAACTCATTCGTTAATATATATTTTTATAAATGTGTACATAATCTAGTTATTTAGAGTATATTGTATTATTGATATATATGTTCATTTTTTTCCAATAATATTTATCCATATTTATGTACTCAGTAGAATCCAAGATTGTTGTTTCAATTTTAACTAGTGTTTTAACAGAGAGATCGTAGAATAAATGTTTTTTACATGATTAAAAATTAAAAATTACAGTAGATAAAAAATAATTTCTAATTATAACTAAAAATGAAACCCATTCTGCAAATTTTATAAAACTATCTCTCATTAATATTATAAATGAAAATAATGAGAGATAGTTTTATATACTACTATCCTATTTTCTTAAAAGTAAAAAAATAAAGGGTAGCACAGATGTTGAAAAGAAAAAATGTGAGAGGGTGGCCCATAATTTGACCCAATTATGTGTTTTTGGTTGGGCCTTTTGTAAGATTGCTTGAGAGGTGGAATTCCGTGGTGGGTGAAAGGTGTCCAGAACTTCACGGAGCAAAAGTCCACCAACTTCAGAGTCACCACCCAACAATATTATCTTATAATAATTCTATTATTAGGTTTATACAACTTTCACATGCAAAATATATCATTAATGTTTATAATATATCTAGTACATTTTTTTAAACTTTAGTATTTAATAAATTCAAAATGTTGATTTAAATATCTGTTGTTGTTTCTGTAAATTTTAAGGTTTACTAGCCGTTAGATTAAATATATGTTAACTTGAAGTGTTGAAAAGTTATTATGTAATATATTCGTAAGATACATCATCACATGATGATGTATGTATGTATAATTTTTCATTCTTAATTATTTTGTTGGACTTTTGATATACGAATTCTTTACATAAAACATTTAATATTATTTTTAACACAAAATACATAATATTGGATATTTTGAGAGAATTTATCGAAAAGATTCAATAATAGTAATAATATATGAGCTCGATTGATATAAGAAAGTGATACTTTAATTCAAAAGTATAAGAAAAGATAATAAGTTTAAGAGTTTTTATTTTTAATTTTATATTATATAAGATTTAAAATTGCTGAATACCGCTTTATAGATAAATTATATTTAAAACATAGTAAGGTCAAGTATGCTTTTAGTAGTCTTTTTAATTTAATTACGTTAATATTTTCTTGACATGTCTAACACATTTTCTGTTAGTATTGGAGTTGTTTATTTTGTTTTACACAATTTCAATTCAATATTTATTAAAAAATGCGTTTAACACCTCAAAAAAAGTTAATTTAATTGGATTAAAAAGATTATATTCATTCAATTTTAAAGTTTATAGATCAAAATGTAGCTAAATTTCAAACACCAGCAAATTTCAATTTTTTATCAAAATTTAAGAACTAAAATCGTGCTTTTCTCAAAATAGCATCGATGTTTGAGTCAATTAGACCGGATCTTGTCTTCCATTATTTATGTTCAATCAATTCAATGGATGCCTCTGCATGAATTTGTGGGCATTTTATAGAGAAGAGATTCTGGGAATTTGAATTTGAGTGGTGAAATTATTATATGAATGGTTGTGAAGTTTGTGAGATGACAGAGTGTGATTGGTGTATGAAAAACAAAGTATAGAACCAAAAATGGTTGATGGACGGCCAACAACACCTTGACGGTGGCATAAGGCCTGTACGGATACCTACCAACCACTCATTAATCTCTTTTTGTTTCTTTTCCACCATTACAAAATTAAACTCACTCAACTTCAAAAAATAAATTGTTTTAGTTGGAGAATCAAGTCAACTTTACTTTTACTTTCATATTAAATATGTTCATATATTTCATATTTCTTTGGATAAGAATAATATGGACAGAATTGAAAAAATTATATTTAATTGATATGAATATTCAATATATTCCTCACATCATATTGAGGACTTCTAATACTGTATTTATTTAATAAAAGAACTTTATCTCTTAGGTATATAATTATGTTGGAATTTTGTAAGATTTAATTAAATTTTTAAAATTTAGTTATTAATATATTATTAGGATTACTTAAAAGATTTAGTACAATAAAATTTATTGTTTATAAGGTTATAATGTTATTCGTTATCATGTTATTGTTAGACTATCAATAAATATTAATATTTAGTTATATATTTGATATGTGTATATGTTTTAGTAGATGTATAGGAAATCTTATATTAATTATATATAAAATAAATTTGTAATACATAAATGGATATAAGCTTTATAAATAAATTTTTGTGACATTGAAAATCATACCATAAAACATTGAATAACATATAAAAAAATTATAAATATTGAATTTTTAAATGTTATGCCGAAGGTGTTCGTCATGATATTTTATTTTGATTTATCTTTGATTTATTTTTAATTTATGACTTCAATCATTTTTAAATTATTTATTTTAATTTTTTTAAGTGATATGATGTGATGATCTAAGTGTGACTAGAATGGTAAGTAAAAATGATTAAAAAAAAATTAGTTAAAATATTATTATCTATATTTTATATATATAATCGTGTTTTTATGGATTTAAGATTTATGATTTATGGTTAGGATTTATGGATTAATCTTTCTAATCTACCTTCTTAAAAATATTTCAATATTAAAATAAAATAAACTATTTATTTATTTATATACTTTAGTTCATCTTATCCTTAATTAATATGAAAATTTTCATGGTTATAGTAGTAATAATTATTTGTATAAAAAGAGATTGCATTGGTGGTGAGGGCGAACACAGAGACCAGACATTGACGTTGTAGTTTTTGTTTCCAACTGAAGACTAAAGCATAATTGATTTTTATTTTTGGTCCACAACTTTTTTTTTTTTTAATTTTCTTCCAACATCATCAACTTCATGTGACTGTTATATGGATCTAGAATGTGACTTTGCATGCGCCAATTTATTGTTTTCTATCACTTTGCACCATTCATGCCTTATGATTCACGAACACTCTTTCAAATAATATAAATATAAGTTTAGTAAAAATATACATTTTATACTTAACAATCAATATAAAAGTTAGCATAAGTATTTTTTTGTAATAATTTATAATTACATCCCAAAACCTGAACTTATTTATATGTATTATAGTACAAGAGTGTTGTGTAATTTATTTAAAATATAATAATAATAATGTTGTTGAAGTGAGAGTGCTATAGTTTCATCGAGAATGATTCAGTTTAATTTGTTGTGTAAAAGGAAAAAAAAAATGATATGTTTGAACTTTTCTTTTGGAGAAAGAAAAATTAAAATTAATTTTCATAAACTAAAATGAACTTATATTTGAAGTTAATTATAAAAGTTCTTTCACAGTAAAATTAACTCCATTAAATATATTATTTATAGGTGTCATGTAACATGCGTGACAGAAGTTTTACTATTTGCAGTATCTAAAATTTGTTTTGGTAAGATTGGTGAAAACATCATCCATCTAATAATGTATATTTTTTAATTAAATTTTGGCTTTCCATGATGTTTGTAATGCAACAATGATGAGGAAACAATTGTTAAAATAATTATTATATTAATAGTATCTGAGGTCAACAATGACATCAGCTCTCAGTTTCCAAATTATTTTAAAACTCTAGTTTAACAAAAATTTATACATGTGGTTACTTTCAAATTTTAAATAATCTTTTAGTATACAAAAATTAAACATACAAATAAATTTAAATCCTTATCCTGTACATTTCCTGCACTGAAACGATAAACCTAATAAATTCGATAATTGAAATTAAACTACTTACATTAATTTTATTCATTCTTATTCAAATTTAAATTAAATATTTTTTTTTTCAGATTTATATAAAAATTGAATTATCGGACAAAAGTTATAAAAAGTATGTAGTTTTAGAAGATTTATTAATTATTAAGATTCTCTTTCTTTTAAAGTTTTCTTCCAATTTAATCCATATAAACCAAATAGAAAGTTTAAGTTACCTATATTCTAATTAACTTAATTTAAATATTTTGCTACCATCTTAAAGTTTAGTAAATTAAAAATATTCGATAGTATATACAAAATACTGGTTAGTTCACATTTGAAAGACATGCACGAATTCAACAACTAATACTTTTTATTTTTTATTAAAAAAATATTTTTTATTTTAAGACAATAGTTTAAGGTTAGTCAAATTTAAAAAAAAAAAAAAAAAAACTGCAATAGCCATCCATCAATAAACAGAAAGACAGTAATATTACGTCAATAGACAGAAGAATTTTAATTCTGACTGGTTATTTAATTTTAATAACTATTAAATACATTCTTAAAAAGTATTAAGTACATATAATGATATCATATAATACATAGAAACAAATATAAATTAATATAAACTATTTAATACGCGTATATAAAGTCATAATTTGTGGCAAAAAAGTCATAATAATTTCGATACAAATTTCTTTTTAATATATTTATAATCCATAATTTTAACGCGAAAATAAAATTTGCCTGAAATATTTTTATTTTAAAACTTAAAAATATAAATGAATATAGTTATGTTAATTTAATTGTGTTAATTTTTTATTAAGTATTAATCAATTTTGTAGATTAGTATCTGAGTTAGAATCTGTTACACACAGCGTATATAATTTAAATGTTGATAAAAACATTATTTAACACTTAACACGTAAAAAATATCTAATATAATCAGAAAATCTATATCAATTTTTAAAATTTGAGGTTGTATTAAAGTTTGAAACAAATACAAATTCTAATTTTATGATAAATTTAAAATTTAAAAATATATTTAAATATCTCTACGAATAATTTGTTTAGACAGAATATAACAATTATTCTTTTATTAGGAAAACACTCTATCACCAGCATTAACATGTACACGCACCTCATCTTTAATAATTAACCATTGTTAAAGTTACATTCAATTACCATTAGGTTAAATGGATTTATTTAATGAGTTAAAGCAATTTTTTTTAAACTTTATTTTTTAATTAAAGAAAATCTGAATTGTTTGCCACTTAAACCAGAAGACACTAATAGAATTAAAAATTAGTCATTAATGGCAAAGTTTTGAGCTTATACTAATATAATTGGTTGAATTTCCACTCTAATAAAAAAATTGTTTATTTGTTGTCAATAATTTTTATGTGATGTAACATATAGAAACTGTGATTGAAAAGGAAGTGCAGCAACTTTGGCTTCAACATACTAAACATTTTGGTGCAAGGTTGTACACAAACTACTCAGGAACGAATATGCTTGAGCACCGAAATCTAAGTATGATTAGTGGTATCATTAATAAATAAATGTTTTTTTTTAAGGTTGGTTGCTCATTTCACAAATAATAAAGTAATTGTGAGGCATATACGTTAATATTAAACAAGTAATTGCGTTTTTCTCTTGATTTAATATTAATATTTTCTTATTCAATAATTATTTGTTTAAGATGTGAAGATGAACTTTATGTTTTGATTGGATTAAAAGAAGAAGTGGAAAAAAAAAAAGAAGAAAGGAGGTTGGGTAGGTAAGATTGTTTGGATAGAGAAAAAATAGTAAAAAGTTTGTGATGAATAAGATTAATGTGAAATAAAAATAATTAAATTAATTATAAAAATGTTCATAATTTTATTTTAAATAAGAATGAGTATACATAATAAAAAGAGAAAAATCATTTATGAAATGAAAATGATATGCTTAAAACTTTATTTAGTTTTTGAAATTAAATATATTTTTTATCAAGCTAAATGTTTTGTATCATTGTTTCAAATGCATTTTCTAGAAGAAGTTGTGATAAATCATACCTCGTTATTAGACAACATTTGAAAATTTTAGAACAAAGTAAAATAAACAAACATGTATTTATAGTTATGGACAAGACAATTAATAGATAAATAATTTTTTTATTACACATGGATTCAACATTATGTGTATACTAAATACATAATTAGTTATAAGCCAAATAAAAGTGTATATAAAAACATTTATAAGTAATTTATTACAACTTTTCTTCTTATGTAAAATACAACATGCACTTTTATCACAAATCGATAATGATTTGAGGTATTTAACCTTTATTATGAGATTATTGATGTCATTTTACAACAATTTATACACGAATTCAAACATAAATAATAAACTATGAATTTTGGTCTCTATTTCTCCATTAAGAGAACATTGAAGTCAATCAAAAAGCTTATGAATGATACATTAGACTTTATATTTTTTTATTTTTGTGTGTGTAGTAACTCGCATTTATGTATATACTCTATTTTTATTAAGAATGTTGATGCTTTTAAAAGTTGAGAAGTAGTTTTTAATTCAAAACACAACTTCTTAAAACTAGCACTTATTCTAGGTGAATTTTGTAGAAAATAAAAAACGGACATAATTATACAAGCATTATAAGACTTTATGGAAAATTATTTGTTAAAGACATACATGTTAAATTTGGGATTTAAAAATAATAGTAAAAAAACAAATAATACGTACATTACATGATAAGAGATTTAGGTAAATGGACCAATCTTTTAACCACCCAAATGTAGAATTTGGGTGAATGTTTACAAGTCTCAACCTTTTTTAGATAATAAAAACACAAATTTTAACTACACATAATTTTCTAAAACTATCATAACTTTCTACCCACTTTCATCTGATCCCTATGTTAGCATCGATATTTGATTCTTATTGATGATAGTTTTCACATTTAATTTCCACCTACAATTCACAAAAACTAATTTAGAAACACATATTTCTCTCACATTCGAAAAAAAAAATCAAAACTTTTTTGTTAGTTATATTTCACAAAACTCCTTGGAAGAAGACAAGAGTCACGGAAAACAGAGACAGCCTCTGTTTTTGGCTAGAACAAAACAGGACTTAGAATTTAACCATGCAAGAAAAAAAGATAAAAAAAAAAAGACACAAGGAATCCGGAATCTCCAAGGTTTATTCTAGAAGAACCAAGTAGTCCACCACAGCACAGCATAGCATAGCATCACTGTGTTCCACGCCGCACCCTCAAAAAAGCTGTGGATCAAAGTCTACAACTTCAAATCCACACTCTATTCCATTTCCATCTTCAGCCACCTGTTTCTGCTTCACAAGAAAGTTCCTTTTTCACCTTTCCTTTTTTTTTTTTTTTGTAAGCTACCATCATTGATTTCTCATATAAAAATCAAATTCCACCTTGGTGTCTGATTCCTTCGGTCAACTCCGTTTACTATAAATATGACCACTCTTTTCTTCATCTTCTTCAACTCCCATCACCACCTTTGAATGGATTCTAGTTCCGAGTTTTCAAATCACAACCAAAACCCCACCACCACCATCAAACAGAACGGTTTCCTTCATCCGAAGCTGGGTTCCGAACCTGCCAGATCGCGATCACGCGCTGCCATGGCTTCGCCTGCCAACTCCGACCCTAAGGTCGTCACCGGCGCAGCTGGTTACATCCTCGAGGATGTTCCGCATTTGACCGATTACATTCCGAATCTCCCAGTACGTCGTCGTTTTCATCGTTCTGATTTTCTCTCACGCCACCGTCCAAAGCTGTTCCTCACCTGATCAGCGATCACGTGGACCTTTTTTTTTTTTTTCTCTGTCTCACCTTTTTCCTCGAAACACTCGAATGCTTTGTCGTGTTGTATAATACAACTACTTTTTTCTTCCCTTTTCCTCCCCCTGTTTTTTCTTTTCCATCTGCCGACACCCAAATTTAATAATAATGGGGAAATTTTTTATTTTCTGGTTCGGGATCAGAAATCTGTAATTAGCTCAACAATTTTTTCTTTTGGGGTGAAGGAAAAAAAAAAAACTTTATTTTCTTTTCACTTAAATTTTTGGTGTATGATGATAACTGTGTGTTTGTGTTGTCGCAGACATACCCAAATCCTTTGCAAGACAACCCTGCTTATTCAGTTGTTAAGTAAGTGTTAATTGGTTAATTCTTCTTCTCTTGGGTTTTAATTTCCTTTACCTTGTTGCTTTGATAGGTGAAATTGAATTTATTATTTACTTGTCGTTTCGCAGGCAGTACTTTGTGCATGTTGATGACAGCGTTCCTCAAAAGGTTGGTTTCTGGTTACAATTTTGATGGTTTTAAGTAATTAGGGATGGGTTTGCAGATTAACTGATTTCTACATTAAGGTGGTGCTGCATCATCATCATCATCATCATCATCTCCCTTGCTTGTATGGACACCTTCAAATCCAAATTTGAATGGAATGGTAACTGCATGGGGTGAATGTTGGTGGGGTTTTATTTTATGTTTATGTTATGTTTCCATTTGCAGCTTAGACATTGTTACCTACTTACCTTAATTAACCTGTCATCTATTTTCATTTTGTTTCGACTTTTTGACAGGTCGTTGTTCACAAAGATGGTGCACGAGGGGTACATTTCAGGCGCGCTGGGCCTCGTCAAAAGGTACGTTTCCATGTGTGGGTCTGGTCGATGTTTCTATCCGAACATTGTTCGGTAAATTTGGTATGTCTGGTGTCTGACTTTTTTATTTATGGCTTCTAAAATTGGATATTCAGGTGTATTTTGAAGCAGATGAAGTTCAGGCTGCCATTGTTACTTGTGGGGGTCTGTGTCCCGGGCTCAACACTGTCATCAGGGAGTTAGTATGTGGCTTGAACCATATGTATGGCGTGAAGAGAGTTCTGGGAATAAATGTACGTGAATGTTCATGGCGTTTACTCTCTTTCTTTTTGATTATTTTTTGTTGTCGTTTTGGATTAGGGGGACAGTGGCATTAAAACTGAAAACAAGTTATGTTCTTTATTTTCTGTCGTGTTTCAGACAAGCCTTAAATGCCTGAGGTTGGTTATTAATGTACTAATTTGCGCTTGTCTAAAGAGACCAATGATTGTTGTTGGTCTGTAATAATTGTACAGGCTTTTATTTATTTCTCTCATGTTGCTATCATAGTTTCTGACTGCTATCTCTAACTAATGATATTGTTGTGATGTGAAGGGAGGATACAGGGGTTTCTATGCTCGCAACACAATCACTTTAACTCCCAAGAGTGTGAATGATATACATAAGCGTGGAGGGACTGTCCTAGGAACATCACGAGGAGGACATGACACCAAAAAGATCGTTGACAGTATTCAAGATCGAGGAATCAATCAGGTCTGCATTTCTTTCCATTGTGTAGTATCTTTTTTGTGTATGTTCATCAGATTAATATCTTTCTGAATTCAGGTTTATATCATTGGAGGAGATGGAACTCAGAAGGGTGCATCTGCAATTTTTGAGGTATCTAAAATTACTATATCAGAATTAGTGTTTAGGGATATGAACGAACATTTTAGCAAAATCATTTGGATATTCAAGATCTGTTAAACTAATTGCATTAGTAATTCAACCTGATTATCCATGCAGGAAGTCAGAAGGCGTGGTCTCAAAGTTTCAGTTGTAGGAATCCCCAAAACAATAGACAATGATATCCCGGTAAATCTTTATTTCTTCTACATTCTACCTTTATTTGGCTATAAACTCATAGTTTAAACCCCATTAGCATCATTAGTTGGTAAATTTCTTCTGCTGTCACTTTGTTGCTTAATAGGTTATTGACAAGTCCTTTGGCTTTGACACTGCTGTTGAGGAGGCTCAACGAGCTATAAATGCGGCTCATGTTGAGGCTGAAAGTGTTGAAAATGGCATAGGTGTGGTCAAGTTGATGGGTAGAAACAGCGGTAAGAACTGCTTTCGGGTTCAATTTTAATATCAATTGCCTAAGAATTATGCGAAGCTTTATACATTGTTTCTTAAGTTCTTCTATTGGCGTTGTTACTGAACCTAACTTCACTTCATACATGGTGTATTTTGGATGTATGGTGCAGGATTTATTGCAATGTATGCTACTCTTGCAAGTAGAGATGTGGATTGTTGCCTAATTCCAGAGTCACCCTTTTACCTAGAAGGTCCTGGGGGACTTTATGAATATATAGAGAAAAGACTCAAAGAAAATGGTCACATGGTTATTGTGATTGCTGAAGGTGCAGGACAAGAACTTGTTTCTGAGAGTGTGCAGTCCATGGGCACGCAGGATGCTTCTGGAAACAAGCTTCTTCAAGATGTTGGCCTATGGATATCCCAAAAGATTAGGGTTGGATAGTTATTCATTCTATGTGCATTCTATATTACTATTTGCCAATTTTTCACTACTGATAAACGTTTATAAAGATATTTTCTGTCGCTTACTTTAAGCATTTTTACACCTTGCAGGATCATTTTGCTGAACAGAAGACACTACCCATAACTCTCAAATACATAGGTTTGTAAAAGTGATTAAACTCTTGAATTTCATGAAAGGGGACTAAAGGCTTCGCTTTTCTGTTTTACAGATCCAACTTACATGATCCGAGCTATTCCAAGCAATGCTTCTGACAACGTGTATTGCACACTTCTTGCTCAAAGTGCTGTTCATGGAGCAATGGCAGGTTACACTGGCTATACTAGTGGACTTGTCAATGGAAGACAAACTTATATACCCTTCTATGTAAGTTCATCAGACATGATATTTGTTGGTTCCATAGAATATATAAGATTTATCTGTTGACATTCAACAAACCCGTTTGTGATAAAGTTTCATACTTTTTTGCTTTGTTATGCAGAGAATCACTGAGAGACAGAACCACGTAGTGATAACTGATAGAATGTGGGCTAGGCTTTTATCTTCAACAAACCAACCTAGTTTTTTGGATGTGAAGGGTGATCATGAAGAGAAGAAGGAGGAAGAATCATTGCATCAGGTAGCGGATGAACAAATTTCCAAAGTCACTTCGGGTAACCATAACAACGAAATCAGCCATGTGTATCCCGCAGCTTGCTAGATATTACTGTGATTTGTGACCCTTTGTGATGCGATATACTTAGTATATAAGAGCTATCATTTTGCCCTTGTTTGTCAATAAGATGGCTGTGGAAAACTCAGCCTTGCACCATGAAAATGCTTGTCAGAATGTTGTTGCTTTCCAATGAGATTGCTTTATCTGGAAATGAACTTTCATTGGTTTGAATTGAATATCCACAACTAGCTTTGCTCACTGTAGGCACTAGGCAAATCAAACGGGTGAAAGATGATTTTTTTAGAATTTTTAATGCAAGATTATTGATTAAATTAAACCATTTATGTCATTTGATTGGTGGCATCTAAAAGAAAGTGTAAAGGATTTGTGTGAGTGGTAGTATATGTGAATTTCCAGAACTTGCTGACCGTGTTAAAGTTGAAGTTTTAACAACTCAGGTAGTAGCAGCCAAGAAGCTCGGAAGTTTTTGACTTGTAGAAATTAGAAAACGAGTGTGATGAATGAATGTGGCACTATTATTTATAAATTATTATGAAATGAAATTTCGTGCTTGACTTAAATTCTACTATTATATGTTATCCTACTATGGAAAAATATTATATTTGGATTTGGACTTCTATTCAAAAATTAAAGTTGGTGGCTTTATTTTATTATCATTAATTAATAGCTGATATGTACTTACTTTAAATGAAAGATTTGACCTTTTTATTAAAGGTTTTTACTTTATATTTAGATTTTTTTATACTTTTAATTAAATATTTATAATTAAATTTTGTCATTAATTAAAGTGGTGTGGTTATTACTTTGAATTGTTTGTTATTCACGTCTCTAATGATTTAATTAAGATTTAAGTATCTTTTGATTAATATTTAAATTTTTTATTAAATTTGATTATTTTTAATTGAATTTCTTTTAAAAATTTTGTTATATTGATTTTATTTTATTTTTCAATTGATTTTATTGTGTATTAGAATATCTTTGATTTTATTTTTGTTCTAGTATTTAATTTATAAAATGAAATTATATTATTCTTTACAAAGATAATTAAGATGTTAGAATTTCATTTTTATTATTTATATGATAGTGATTTGTTTTAAATTATAAAATCAAACGAATTATGTTATCTAATTGATGATATAGATTCACTTAAAAAATAAAAAGATTTTAATGATAATTTTGAATAAAAACCTCACTTAAAAATATTTAAATTTGAAAAAAGAATTCAATCTTAATTAAATTGTTGCTGATAATGATTTAATACAACAGTGAAATTATCTTAGACAACAATATCTAATTAAGAAACATAAAATTTTTGATGCGCTATGATTTTTTTCTATACGGATTAATTTATAAAAAAAATAAAATTTATTCGTTATAATTAAATGATAATGGTTCCTTTATAGTTTCGTGGCACATACAAAAAATAACTTTTTAAAATTCTTTCCAGATTTTGAAATGTATTAAAAAGTTTGGCATCTGTGTTATTAATTAAAATTTTCTAAAATTATAAGTAGAATTTAATAAATAATAAAAATGAATGACAAAAAGTTATAATTCAAATTTTAATCAATAAGTAATTGGTTTTTTAGAAGCTTGTTGGTATGTCTATTGTTACATTATTAAAATTAGTTTTCTTGCTGATAAAAAAAATAAAAAATAATTAGTTTTCTGTTGCTTGGGTCCATTCATTGCCACCATACATATCTATTTAACAGTTTTCTCTCATAGAAATGTTACAGCTTACTCCGTTCGAAGACAAAAAAATAAAAATAATATATATTTTAGAATGACTTATAAATTGTCTTTTTGTTTTAGAAAATATACAATGTAATTCTATAGCACTCTATGGAGCCGCTTATTTAATTTGAATAAAAGTTCATCTAAAATTTTATACGAAAAAATGTAGATTTAAAATCGACATTAATTATTCAACTTTATTTTGTTAAAAATAGGACGAAAAATATCCAAATAAATTGTACCATTTTTTAAATCGCATTCATTAATAATAATGTCGTTCATATAATTCTTCACTCGTAACACTATTTTTATTTAATTTTTATTATTTCAGTCTTTGAATTTTAAAGACAATATAATTTAATCCGATCTTGTTTTATTTATTCTATTTTGATCAAACTAAACTCTAAACCTATCATTTTTTTTTTATTTAATATAACGTAAAATGACTAGTTGATGAAATGCAAAAAATTAAATAAATATTCCCAGAATTATTTCTTTATTAGAAAAAATACATTTTTTAAGTTGTAGTAAAATTAAAAAATAAATAAAAAGTGAAAAGAGAAGAAAACCGTGAATTAGAAATTAAAACTTCCAAAAATTGAATTAATTAAGAAAAATCAACAACTAAATCAAATAAGTCGAAATTATTATTTTTTGGAACATTAAAAGAAAAAGACACGTAAGTGTTGAAAGAAAGAAAGAATAAGGTGTTGTTTGTTGAGATTGGGAGACTTGGATTGAATTAGGGCATAATCAGAATGGGGATCCGATTCGTGTTGATGGTGAACAAGCAAGGCCAAACGCGCCTTGCTCAGTACTACGAATACCTCACTCTCGAAGAGCGTCGAGCCCTAGAAGGTGAAATCGTTCGCAAATGTCTCGCTCGCAACGAACAACAGGTTCTTCAATCTTCATTTAGATCCACAATTCAACTATTCAGATCCGTTTCATGTATTGCGCATTCGCTTTATGCGATTCAACTTTCTGATTTCGAATTCTCACTCTTAAATTGTTTTTCGTCGTCTTTGATGACGGACAGTGTTCCTTTGTCGAGCATCGCAACTACAAAATAGTGTACAGGCGCTACGCCTCCTTGTTTTTCCTCGTTGGAGTCGACGATGACGAGGTAAATTAATAAATTCCTTTCTCTAAGCCTTTTTTCATCGAAAGACAGTGGAATTTGAAGTTCGTGTGATAACTAAGCAGTTAAATGTCTTCTTTACATAAATTAAGTCTGTGAATTTGAGAGGATATCTCAGTTTGGTGTAAAATGTAATGTTAGAGTGGCGAGTGTTAGTGAAGAAATCTCGAATTGATTTAACATAAATGATAGATGTTGTGCTTTAAGGTGTTGATGTGATGTGGCGTCAATTTCACCTGTGATTTGTTCATGACATGTTGAATGATATTTCCTAAGTACTTTACTTGCTCGTAGTCCATAACAGTGATCAACCTGAGTATATTGATCTGGTATGCATCTTTAACGGAACTATGTGAATATCACTTGGATTTAGTTCCTCTAAAGCGAGTTAAGGCTGAAACAAGTAGTAATCATTGTCGTTGATGAGAAATTTGACTAACACATTTATGATTTGTTGTGCATGTAAATGTTTTTCTTTGGCTGGATGATTATGCATGTACTGTAAAGTTGACCATTAGTTTTGTCATCAATGACTAGGATTTAGTTTCTGTGAAGGGATTTTCTTGTACATTAAAAAATGATTTTCTTATACCGTTATTTTCTCATATATTGGCTTTAACTCCTCTCAGGTGAGTAAGGATAGAATACGTTGTTGATGAGAAAATCAATGGTTGACGTTACATGTTATTCTTAGTTTCTTATGCATGTGTATGTAATATGTAATATAGGCTGTTGACGTTTTTATCCATGTCTGGAATTACTTACTTTATCTTCTATAGTGAGTTGTTTATGTTTAGAAGGGTCGGATCCATGTCACTTTTGTGTAAACCTTGGGAAATATTTAGAATCTTCATGACTCCATGTCACTTTTGTGTAAACCTTGGGAAATATTTAGAATCTTCATGACTTCTTATTCTACCTTCTGCCGATAATGTTGCAGAATGAGTTGGCTATTTTGGAATTTATACACCTCTTGGTTGAAACCATGGATCGTCATTTTGGCAATGTGGTATGTCTCGCTTTACAAACTGTTCTTCCCTGTTTTGAAGGTAGATTCCAATAACTTTGCTTATTTCTCGTTCACATTTACTTGCAGTGCGAGCTAGATATTATGTTCCATTTAGAAAAGGCGCATTTTATGTTGGAGGAAATGGTTATGAATGGTTGTATTGTGGAGACAAACAAATCAAATATTCTGACTCCAATTCAGCTGATGGATAAAACATCTTGAAGGAGAAAAAAAGAAAGATGCCCGGTTTTTGATGTATGAATATCGTTCTGTGTACAATAGACAAGATAATCTACAATTTTCAGTATGAATGAAAATTTGTGTGTAACTTTTTATCTTGTTTTCCTCACATCCCTTGTATGAATGACTATGAACTTGTTTGTTTTTCAAATGGCACTTGGCATTAGAAAAATACCTCGATAATGGAAATTATAAATTTCAAATCAAAATTGCACCTTGACCATACCGACCAGTTGAGGTGTAGTTATGTGACATACACAATAAATTTTCGAGCCAGATGTAGGAGTCTAAAGATTATCTACTTTATTCTAGGGTTAAATGCATGAACGTGGCTTTGAAATGGACTTTTCCTATAGTTGAATATGAAAGGCCCGGGCTACTAAATGCAGAATTCATGACAATCGTTCAGAGTACCCATCTGAAGGGGGAGCTACGCTGTAATGTTTTATAAGGGGTAATGTAAAAAAGGTTTCGGGATAGTATTTTTAAATAATTAAAAGATGATGAGTGTATAGAAAGTGTTCTTATAAATTTCACGAAATCTGAAGAGTGATGACGATATAAGTGGAGAATTAAACCTAACATGTCTCTGCATCTAAATCAAATGATATGAGGAGTTGGTAGTAGTCATTTATGTTTTGATTGGTAGATAGGACAGAAATGGGAAGATGTAAATAAAATTAATGAGTGAAAATAAGTCAAAAATAAAGTAGAAAGAAGAAAATGAAGATATTTAGTTAAACAAAAATAGAAAAAAAAAACGAACATAAAAAAGAAAAAGATGAATAAAAATAAACTAGAAATCGTGAGTTTTATTAATTAAAAAGTTGATTCTTTTATATATTATACTAAACACCCACCAACTTATTTCATTTACTCAAATGTTTTCAACTTATTTCATTTTATATATTATACCAAACACAAATATAACTGTTGTTTCATCTCAATGTAGTCAAACGCATTTCAGTTTTGGTTCATAAATTATGTGAGAACTAATATTCAAACACATTAATTGTATTTTATGTGTATTTATAAACACCACAAGCATTTGTTGCAGTATGTGGTGTAGTTGCAGTGAGGTTGTGATTAGTGTTGGTTTTCTTCTAATGAACTTCAGCTGGGACGTGTGAAAGTTATCTTTAGCTAATACCAACCCTTTACAATAAAAGAAGTCGTGAAAGTTTTCTCACAAATATTCAATAGTTCTCTATTTACAAAATAGAACACACACACTATAGTATGGTTATTTACAGGCACCATTCCTCCTTTAAACTCTCTCTGTGCAGAATAACAAACGACAAACGATAACGATGGTAGCAAAACAGAATGATGAACTAAACAATTTTTTTTCTGTCAGGCATGGTATAGATTCATGCCTAAAAAATATGTATTTTGTTCTGAAATGTCCGTGTTGTACAATTTTGATGCTGAATTGATCGATAGAACTAAACAGCAGCTGGACATCCACCCTTTCTAGGATCACTTACAGCAATAAGAGTACCATGCTTTGATTGTAAGTTGATGTTTTTACCAATTTTCCTGTTCATGTCAGCTGCAGTTTCCGGATTTTGGACAACAAGTTGAGTGACAGCTAAAGCTTCACACTCCCTCAGTATATGACCTCTTTCTTCTAGGAAAATCCTTGTTTCTTTCGAAAGTTGAATGTGATCACCGTTCAGTGCAGTCAAATTCTCATAACTAACTACATTTGGTACTAGCTGCATGAGATAAAGATCCAAATCAGATCCAAGTTTGGAGCATAAAACATCACGGAATTATCTAAATAAAGATTAGTTACTACCTTGTGATAGATCCTCGGGCTCAGAACTGCATCCAAGGGTTTCATTCCCAAGATGAAATGATTAACAAAGACTTGAATCACTGCTGGAGCAATGTTCATTCCACCGCTCCCTCCAAGTACTCCAACCAACTCGTTATTCTGCAAGAGGAATGTTCATGTGTAAGAATCCTTACTCTCCAAATCTAATAAGGTTATTGCTTTTATCTTGGTTAGAATTCACATTCTGCAAATTGCAAGCAATACCTTTGTGACTATAAGAGGAGTCATGGAAGACAATGGTCTTTTGTTTGGTTCGATAAAATTTGCTGGAGCTGGAGGCAGTTTATCAGGGGATATTTCAGTGGGTGCAGAGAAGTCATCCATCTCATTGTTCACCAAAATACCAGTAGAAGTAGAACGAAACCCAGCTCCAAAATGATAGTTTACAGTTGATGTTAGTGACACAGCATTTCTATCAGCATCAACGACACACAAATGGCTTGTTCCATGATCTCTCAGTTGACTCCACCTGCCCAACATGGTTATGAATAATAATTTTTTGTCAACAACTTAGTGATTTTTCAACAGATCTTGCAGAAGGAAATGGTTTCATTCAAATTTCCAGTAGTAGATCGCACCTGTTCATGTAGTACTCTGGAGGGAAAGTAGTGTTATCAAATATCAGTTGCTGAATTTCTTTTGCAAAAGATGGAGAAAGCATTTTGGATATGGTATCATCAATGTTTTCAACAAAGTTAGGGTCACCCAAGTTCATTCGAACAGCAAACATGAATCTCAGAGCTTCTATCAGACGATGTAGACCAAGATTTCCCCTTGCAGCATCAGGATCTCCGTAACTGTCCAAGATGTTCAGAACCTGTTCACAAACAATGAAGAAAACATACTTAATGCAACAATTGTTGATACTAAATGTTGCAGAATTCTGCATTGGTATTAAATGTTGCTCCCCGGGTTTTGCTTTATTGGAATATAAAATTCATTTGTCAATAGACTAATGAAACTAAAGAAAAAAGATGTCTGAATATCTAACATGGAAGTAGCATGCAGAAAAGAGGAGAGAGGAATGTACAAACCAGTGAAAGAGCAAGTGTTCCAGATGAAGGAGGTGGCATTCCATATATGGTGTATCCCATCACATTCAGAGTCATTGCATCTTCTATTTCCAACTTGTAATTGCGCAAATCTTCCATTGTTAAAATGCCACCAGCCTCTTTCACATCCTTCACTAACTTTTCAGCAATGGTGCCATTGTAGAAAGCTTGTGGTCCTTGCTCTGCCACTACCTCCAAGGTGCGACCGAGTTCCTCATTTTTACACACATCCCCTGCTTTCAGCAAAGTCCCTTCGGGTGCATATAGCTTTCTTAACCCAGGATCATCCAATATCTTTTTCGCTTCTTTAACTATGAAACCTCCAAGAGCAGGAGACACTACAAAACCTCTTTTAGCAAGTTCTATAGCTGGTTGGAATAAGGTCTTCCATGGAAATCGTCCATGCTTCGACCAAGCTGCATGAAGGCCAGCCAATTCACCCGGAATTCCCATTGACAATACACCTAAGCTCTTATCCTTCAGATTTTTCTCATACATATTCTGTTTTTCGACCACACAAGCATAAGTTACACTATAGTGAACTTTGAAGAAATTTTGAACATACTACAAGTAAAATGTAAATTTTGTCCTTTGATATGTCAAGCATGAGGTTCAACAACTTCAATGGTTTAGCAGAAAGAGTGAACTTCAAACCTGTGAAGCAGCTGCAGGAGCAGTTTCTCTCATGTCGAAAGCCTGCGTTGGGGAGGTTGAAGAAGATCGAACAACCATGAAACCGCCACCCCCTATACCACTTGATACTGAGAGAACAACACCAATGCATAATGCAGCCGCCACTGCAGCATCCACCGCATGTCCACCCTGCTTAATCAATGAAACACCAATTGCAGAACATCGAGCATCATCAGTTGCAACAACTCCCACATCTGATTCTACAATATCTTCATCACTGCTTGTCATGTATTTTTCTGCTCCTGATAGTATTCCATAACTGGTGTTGTCTTTCACTGCTACTCCAACAACTGGAAAAAAAAAAAAAATTGTGCTGAGCATTACTAGATTTGGTTCATCAATATCATAATCTAATCGTGTTACTGTGAAGCTGATGTCTCGGATTACACATTTTTCCAGATTCTATACTACATTCTATGTTTCTAATTTTTTAGGTACCAAAAAGTTAGTCTTTTTCCAACTAAATGTTTAGTTTACACCATCTTCATCGAGAAAAATAGGAGACTGGGCTATTTTTTTCATCTTTTTTGCCTTTGCAAACTCAGTCTTGGTGGTTCCAAACTTCTTGGAATCTCAACCGATTACAACTATATTAGATTCAACTTTCAAAATAATTATTACAATTATCTATATGCATATATAATATAATAATTCATGAGTTTCGTCCTGAACTAGGACACTGCAGCAAATTACTGACAAATGCAGCATGTGCAGTCACAGAGCGCAAATAATTTTGCTAACGTCGGTGAGCGCAGAAATCTCAATTACAGACCCAAGAGCAGAAGTAGGAATTACCTTTTAGGGTGATGATCAATTTAAAATATCATTGAGAAAGAACAATTAAATTCTGATATTTATGATATAGGTAAAAACTTCAATATATTTTTCAGAACAAATAATAAAAAGGACGTCCTTTATTCGCAGAAAACGATGAAAAAGATTACCCAATAAGTAGTTTATCATTCACTATCAATAAAATAATCCTACATTTTTTTTTATAGATGTTGAACTTCAAAACGTGATGATCATAACATTAAGAACCTTGTTGCAGAACTTGTGCATTAACTCTTTGCTTTTTACCCAAAATCAATCATTTGAAAACTCATTTACCTAATAGTTCATCCCAAACAAAATGCTGTCTTTTGACTTTCCCTGGCATGAACACAGTGAACACTGAAGGGAGATGCAAGAGAGTGACTCTATATTTTGATTCTAAGCTCAATCCAGTCTCTGACATGGAAGAACTTCTTTAACAAACATCCAATTCACCCACTTAAAACATCATCTTCACGTAATTCACAGTTGACAAAAAACAATTCTTCAAAATCCCATGAACAAAAGTATAAAAAACTCTCAAGTGAATGAACCAGAAAGAGAACCACTTACTCGTGGCAGCTACGAAGACGCAGAAGATGATTTTGACCCATTTGAGTCTGTGTGGCAAAACTTGGGATTGCAATAACAAAGGAGAATCCATGATGGTGTGTAGTGAGTGTTCGACACAAGGTTCGTTCAGAACGAAGATATTTGTAAAGAAAAGTTAATGATGAAGATGATACCGATGGTGATGCTGATGTTTGGGATCCACCGGAAACCAAGTTCGGTTGGTTCAGTGTGGCTGATGAATGTGACAACCACATCACAAGAATTAGAAGCATATCCAGTAATATATATGCTATACGCTATGATTACAATTAACTAATTAATTAATCTGCACCAACTACATTAGCCAATTAAAAAAAAAAACCTCGTGCCATTTTCATTAACTAAAGAATTAGTTATTAAACAACATTTGTTTGTGTTCGATATCAAAATGTTTTGAAAACAACATTAATTATGACATGCCGAGAATCACATTGGGTTCGGAATAATAATTGCTGGATTCAGTAGATGTTCAGTGAAAGAGACTAAAAAAGGAAAGAAGAACTTTTGTGGTAATGAGAATGGATTTTCTTCAAACACGCATGGTACATGGACATATAAATGAGGATTTCAGTATTTAATTATTAGATTTTTATTTCAACTCATAAATTATTCGTCAATTAACAATTGCGTGAAAGCAACAAATTCCATTATTCAAATGACTAGTTGTTGTGTTTGGAAATTCTTGTAAGCTTGTACTATTGACAGGTATTTTTTTTTTTTATAAAAGTAGAGAAATGGATAGATTTTAAAAATGGATTAACTATCTTTTTTGGTCTTTTAATTATCGGTAAAAATTAAAATTAGTTTTTTTTAAAAATTTTAGATTAATTTAGTTTCTGGTTTTTATAAATATGTGGTTTAGTCTTTTAAATCAAACATTTTTATATTTATTTAATGTTAATATCGAAACGAACGTGTATCCAATCGTCTAAATATATAAATAAATTAAAATATTATAATAAAATATGTTTAAAATATCAAATAATTTGAATAAAATTTAGTTAAAAAAATTAAATTCACTTATTTACAAAACAATATTAATTCAAGATTTTCAAGAAATAATAATTCTAATTTTAACTCAAAGTTAAAGTATAAAAAATATATTTAATTTATAAAAGTTAGTGAACATGAATATCACATTCTAATTACACGTGTTATCAGGGGGAGAGTTTAAAATACTGAAACATGTTTATTTTTTTCTATTTTTTAAGATAAACTTCATGTTTTAAAATAAAGTTTCAACTTTTAAAAGTGATGCATTTTAAACCAAACTTTTAATTATTTTTCTAAGAAAAAGTAGCATTAACAGTGCATCTAACAAAACTTTGAGATGTGACGGTTTTCTAAGTGTTTAAGTAAGTTCAACGGATGACATATGCTAGGTAGATTTTAATTGTGTTCATCTTTTATTTTTTTTTCAAAAGTGAAAATTTATAGTAGATATCAAATTTTAATTTATTTTTCTCCACATATCTATATATTAAATAATCTATTATAAATATAAAATCAAAGAGAACATTAAATAATATATAACATTGTCTGTGTCCCCACACATAGAAACCCTTTATGAACATTAATAATAAGAAACCAAAGAAAAATTGTCGTGTGCAACTTAATTTCTTCAACTACCATAATGTATTTACCCCTTATTTTGCTCAGAATTCATAAATAAAAATGGCATCTATCTAATGCATTTTTGGTAGAAAAGTCAAAATTCATATCTGCATTTATCCTCATCATCATCAACTTGAATAACTCTTTATTCATAGTTTTTACATAGAATTGGAATTAGAGGAGATTATTCTTTTTATAAATGTTCATAAGTAATGTCTAATTCAACATGCATTAAATCAAAGTAATTAAGAAAAAATAATAATTAGTTTACATATACATGTGATGTAAAAATGAAGAAAAATTAAATGAGAAAGAGAGTATAATATATTATTGAGATTAAGAAATGTTATCACTTTTTTTTTTATTTCTTCACAAAAATGTTTAACCATATTTAGAAAAGAACGGAGAAGTGTTTTGGTGGAACATAATTTTTCTATTCTTTCTTAACACCCTCATAAAATCAAATAAGTTTTTAATATCTTAATTCGTCTCAGATTGAATAGAAAAAATGTATATTGCGGTAACGATTTGTTGGCAAGTTTTGAGCATAATTAAAACATAAAAATATATAAAAAGAAGAAATTTCAATTAAAATAGATTAAATGGATAAAAGAATATGCATCTTAAAATTAGTGGAATAGAAATGATAATTATTCCGAAAGATTCAAAATAAACTTTATTTATTTTTAGAATATCTGAAACTTTTTTTTTTCCAATAATTTGAATGCATTACTTTTGAGATAACCTTTTCGGGGGACCCACCAATAAGAATGTCATATGGTGTCCCCATGTGCAACATAACACACATGTCTCCCTTTAATTATTAATCCTGATTTTTATTTTTTTATTATATTTTTATTTCATTCTGTAGATTTTGAATTTTTTAACTCTTGTCTTTATTTTACATGCTTATATTTATGTTTTTTATATTTTAATTATCTGAATTGTTTCTTAATAGTAATCTAATTGAGCAAAAAGATTGAAGTGAAGTCCCAAAAAGTTGCATTGAAAGCTTTAGTTTATCCTCACAGCATCTTATCCATTCTTAGCTTTAGTAATATCAACAAATTGTCACATCTTAGTGCTTGTTGTTGTCCTTACAACGTTCACCTATCATGTCATTTCATTATACCAATAATGTCAAAAACAAAACGTAGTTTAGTTCGTAATGTTAAAGGTAGAAAAAAAATTGTGAATTTTAAATCATAATAATTTAAATTTATATTACTTTAAGTTCGATCTCTTTAATTGGATTTAGATAAATTATTTTTTCAATTTTGAAATTTTAAAATTTTAAAATTAAGTTTTCTTTAAATTGACCTAAAGCGAAGTAAAACCAGGTTAATGAAAGTCGATCTGGATCTAAGGTCGAACATTGAGTTAAAGGTTAATCTGAGTCGATGTAAAATAAATGTCTAGTCAAATTAGATTAGGTAGAGTCAAGTCTATTGAGTTGGTCTAAGCTGTAGGGTCAACTTGAGTCAAATAATCGAGCCTAGTCAGTTTTGGTCAAAAGTTAAGAGACTACAAGAATCACTAATTAAAGCTAGCTAATTTGGGTCGACAATCAAACTGAGTTGTCCTGACAAAATTCGAATTGAGTTGTCCTTATTAAAGGTTGAGTCAAGTAAGTTTGGGCTAAAGACTGCGTTAAGTGAGCTTAAGGTGAAGGTCGAGTTGAGACATCTCAAATCAAAAAATATAGACAAGTCAATTGATATGAAGGTTGGGATGAGTTGTCTCATATCACGAAGAATAGAAACTAGTTTGTATGGACTAAAAGTTGAGTCAAGTCAGTCAAAATCGAAAGTTAAGTTGAATCATTCCGAACTAAAACTAATCCGAATGGAGTTGACAAAAGATCAAATCTAATCAATTGCGATCGAAAAATCAAACTGAATCTTTTCGTACTAAAGGTTAAGTCAAAAGTTGAATCTAATATTTTCATACTAAAGGTTAAGTCAAAAATTGAATTTAATAGAAAATTTATTTTAAAATAACACTTTAATATTTTAATATGGTGTAGAAAAATATTATTTTGTAAAAGATTCACATAGTTTTTCTTTTTTAAAATCATTGTAGTAATTAGGAATGTTTAATAGTTTAACTACCGTATAAAATTAAAGGATTTTGTTTAAAACACTTGAGACACAGTTTTGTTTAAATTGTGGGGTTAAAAAAAATGTTTTCTTGGAATTGGGAATTATAAACGTGTCAAAATAAAAGAAATATAAAGAAAGTATTGGGTTGATAGTCATATTGTGTTGTTTGTTGCACCTCATCATTACCATTTACACCCATACTAAAAGTAAGATTAAAACTATACTTTTTTGTTTGGGGTCATCCTCCATCATCGTTGTCATTACATTACACCACATTATTACTATTATTGAGCAAGGATCACTCACATTTTCCAACAACTTTTCTTTCTTTTCTTTTTCCAAAATTATTAGACCACCTTTGGAACTATTCTACTATTTTCTTTAACATAATGACTAATTTGGATAAAGTTTTGGACTGTGCAATTTGTGTATTTCATAATCCTGAAATGAGAGGAGTAGGCATAAGAAAAACAAACCCCAAAGCATGAAAAGTGATAAGAGAGTCCAAATTCTTTACCGATTCTTTTGGTATTATTATTTGTTGAGTATTAAAATTACATTGTGTTATCATTTTAAATATCTTTTCAATATATTTAAAAACATCAAAATTAGTGATAATTAGTGTATTATGAAAGCACAATAAAAAAACAACAAAAAAAACTCAGTAAAAAATTCAAATCCATAATATGAGAAGGAAACACAGTTGAAATAAACAAGGAAGGACAAAGAACAATTGTTTTCAAAATTATAGGGGTGCATGTGGTAATTAGGGGGTGCATAAGAAAAAGGCTTGGGTTGATTCTCTGCCGTTGAAAGAGTGGGCTTTCAATTGTCTAGACTTTTAAACACAAATTACAACTGTTTTAAAACAATGGTCATGAAAATAATAAACTATAATGTAAAGAGTGTTTGTATTATCAATATAATTTAAATCAACTCATAAAAAATATTAAAAAAAGAATTATAAACTAATTGATTGTAGCATCCTAAATATTTATGCGAGGGAAAAGTGGTTGTCTATGTAAGAGAGATGAGAACAATAGGAGACATTAATCTGTCAAATAAATGAAAAAAAAAAATACACATAGCTCATACAACTGAACACTATTCATATCAACAAAATGTAACTATTTTCCGATAAATTATTGCTTAAATTAAAAGCTCTACCCTATCCATTTTTAGAATCTAACTAACTCTGCCTCAAAAAAATACTGCGTCCAAGAATTTATAGTACATGCAAGATTTAGGTTTATTATGGGCTTTGACATTATGGGCTAACCTATTAGTGTGGTCCAGCCCACTCTCTCTCATTGGTACCAAATGATATTATTATTTTTCTCTTTTTTTGAAGTGTGGCCCACAAGGCCAACCCCACTCACCAAATATTTGGTCTATGATGTATTGGAAAGAGCAAAAGTTTTTTGCTTTGGTGAAGAAAAAGAGTTTCATTGCTGTATGTACCTTCTTCCTCGGCAAATGGATAAGGATCTAACCCTCTTTAAGAATTACAGCTTTAATCTTAAAAAACAAGCCAAAATCTAAGAAAGATTGCATACCCATCACATGATGTTCTTCTTGGTTACTGTGGAAGCAATAATGTTGAACAATTATAATATTACTTGCACCACCAACTCCATCCATAACCACCCTAATCTACATGCTTCTTCTCTTCCATTCCATGCCTCTTCACCTCATTTTCCTAACTTTACTTCATTCCTAACCCTACACCATACCCCATGTATACACTTTTACAAATTATTAAGAAATAAAATTTAAGTTTAACTCAATATTATAAAATCAGTTTATAAATTGAGATTTACACATATTTATATATTATGAATTGATCTTATATTTAATCGATACAGGACTTTCAATACAATGTATTATTGGTCATTTCATTTCTCAAGGATAAAAGATATATTTTTTACAAAATATACTTGTTAGATGAAATTTGTATCCAGTTAATACTGTAAATTCACTTTATATCTTAATCACTGTGAGATCTTTTATATAATGGAAATGAAGCAGAATTTTGGAGAAGAAAAATACTTGGTTGGTTCTGACTTTTGAAAGTATAGTAGATTACTATGTTGAATTTGAATTTGTCGTGTTTGGAAGCATGGAGGTTTACTAAGGTTAAGGCGGTTTGTTACCAACAATTTGGACAAGGGAACATATCACATCCACCTTAGCTTTTTTGCCTATGTTCGTTTTATGAGTAACGCGATCAAAGTAATTAAGCATAAACCATGTTTCTATGAAAGGGACATATAATCACTTACTTATATAGTAATTTTTGTGTGTGTGTAATATCCAAAATGGACAGTGTGCGAAAATTCTCATCATTGAAATTGTAAATAAATGTGAGATTAATAATATAATTAAGTTGTGCCGCAGTTGAAACCTGGAAAGAAAAAGAAGTTAAAAAAAAAATGTACGAGGATGTTTGATATTGTGGGTGGGCACAAAGCGCATCCTCGTACCGCATATTTATCGGCCACAAACCTAATTTGTTTAAGGTTTTATTTTTTTAGGAATAAAAGATAAGTATGAAAAATTGAATGGTGTGTGAGGAAGTGAAAAGAGATTGCACATGGAACAGCAACATGATGCATTTAGTATAAACGATGTTTGATAATTTACTTTATTTTGTGTTTGGTTGAAATTGAATCACAATCACTTTCAGGTGGGCAGGTGAAGAGATACTCTAAATCCCACTAACGTTGACACCACCCCAACTCACATGTTGCTTTCAACTTATGTTAATGCATTCATCTTAGTATCTATACTTCATCCGTCTAGAATATTATCTCGACTTTGATATTAATTGTTAGGATCCGGCATTATTATAGTCAGAGTACAATTCTTTTTATTTAAGAGTGTAATACAAATCCAAACGTTATAATTGATTGGATTGTGATGCGATCCACTTGGTCTTTGTCGCGAAACAATTGATACCACTTACAACTATTTCTCCTCAGCAATTGTCCTACTAAAAATCTCATTCTTTAATTGTGACTTGACCCACCTATCTTCCGTCACAAAACAAATATTCAACTCGTAACACACAAGTAATTTTTGCAGTCTTAGTACAGATTTTTTAGACATAATTATATAATTACTAATTACTGCTGTATTCAGCAAAAAAACTAAAAATGAAGAAGTAAAGAGCCTCGTTTGAAATGGGCCACTTCTACCTAAGCCCAATTATAATATGAATTTAATCAAATCATGTTAAACAAATTGATCCAGTTAGGTAAGAAAAGCTTGCACACAGTGGTGTAAATATTATATAAAGAAGAGGATATGGTTTAAATAGTGATGTAATATTCAAATTTAAAAATCCTTAAATATCTTCAAGGAAAGAATCTACGGCGTCTATTCCTCTAATATTTCCACATCATTTAAAAATTAATGCCAAACACAATTCAAACTATTTTCTTTTCTTTTTAATCTATTAAAAGAATTTAAACTAAAGTCAATATTTAATATTATTTTAATAAATTTAAAGTATAAATATTTTTTTCATAGAATCATATAAATTGAAAATAAAAATATTTTAAAATTAGAGTTTGTCGTATAAGATTTGTGTACACGTTCACATCCTCTGATTCTGCATTTTTATTCCTTCCCCGCGGGGCAAGTAAATAGCGTTGATTAATTGAAAGTGTTTATGGTATTCATTTTTTTTTAAATTTTATCAGCTTATTATGTTTTCAATATTTATTTATTTAGTTTCATCTTTCAATTTAATATTTTCTACAAATTATTAATAATTATAAAGTATTAATGATTGTGTTTCCATCTTTATCTTTTTCCAATGTTGATATTTCCTGAATCCTCTCACATGTGCAGGGTAAAGAAAAGCTTTAACCTTTTTCCTTGTATGACATTGCACATGCAAAAACACAGTTTTTGACTCATCATTACCTTAGAATGCTTTTTTACCCGTTTATTCTACTTTTATTATAGTTTTCCAAAATTGTAATTTTTTTTTTAAATTACAAGTTATTTTAAATAATTTATGATTTTTATTTTAAAAAAATAAACGATCTTCTTTTTTCAAATCTTTAAAACATAATTACTATAAGTTACTTCACACAATAACTTTTCAAAATTATGTGAACAATTGATAAATAATGATATTAAATCTTGACCACTAGATACTTGTGGCCACAAATTTATCCCCTGATTGCGGTTAATTGATGTCCTTCTCTTCTATTTTATTGACCAGATGTTTCTTTCCATTAACTAAAACAACAGTTTTCTATATTTATGAAAAAATATAATATTTAATATAATAATTTGTATGGATTAGTAATAACGTGAGACCTTTGAAATATTATATGTTTAGATGATTATTTATATTCTCTCTCCTTTTTTTAATTCTATTCAGTCAAGTGATAATATAGAAAACTATGTTTCTTCATTTTGTAGTTTCTTTAATTACCTTTTATTTTTGTTCATTTTTTTCTAAAAACCTTATTTTGAACGAGAGTGATAACTATAAGGTGACATTCAATCCACCCAAATTAAGGTTTGTTGAAACACAACATGTTATTCTCTAAAAGAATCAATTAAAAATTAAGAAAAAAAAAAGACGAAGTTTTAGTTATATGTGAGAGAATATAGAATAAAGAATGAGGAAATCTAAAGAAGCATAAAGAGTGAGGAGGAAGAGATTATGATACACGTGTATGGTGAAAGATAAATGAGACACGTGTGTTGGTTTGGGTTGGAGGATACATCCTTATATCAGTTTGAATCAAAGTGAAATTTAAGATTTTTTATGATACTTTATGTCACAAGGTCAATGCCCATCTAAGTCTTCCTTATAACTTATGTGTTCCATTTTTATTTAAATATGTCTGCTTGATATTTATTTTTATAAATATATTAATTAAGTCTCAATTTTTAAAAAATACTTCAACTAGATTATTTTCAACAAAAAATTATTAACGATATTGATATTTAAAATGATTTACAAAATTAAATATATTTATATTAAAATTTAATAATAAAAGTCATGAATTAAATTAATGACTTTAGAATTTTTGTCTGAAAGAAACTTAATTAAAATATTTTTTTCAAAAGTTGGAACTAAATTGATACATTTTTAAAAATGAGTACCAAACTGACATATTTAAACGAAAGTGGGTACCATCCGACTAATTAAACCCAAAATTTAAACTAAATTCAGTAGTTGAATTTTATTATTAGTTTTGAATTAATTTCAGTGAATTTATATATAATTTTTTAAAATAAAGTAATGTGTTATTTAAAAAATAAAAAAAGTAAAATAAGTTTAATTGATTGATGTAAAAGTGGGTCTTATATTAAGGTTTATTTATGGTGATTGTGGTAGTCTTTATCTTCTTAACTTCTCTCATTTAATTACATTTTAGTACAGAGCACACGAGGGGACATATTGTTGTATTTTAATCTTGTGATGTTTTCATTGCTCAAATCTTAATTAATAAAAAAATATTAGTTAAAGGCTATGAAAGGAGACAAATCCGATTTTAAAAGCTAGCTTAATAGAGGTGAGAAAAGTCTTATTACTTAAACACACTTATTTAATAATGTAGACCAATAATACCAGTAACTAATTTAGTATATCAATGGATTCTGAAGTTAATTTTTTTTATTTTATTTTTTCCAGGTGAAATTCTATATTATCACCACCCAATATAGTGTCATTAAATTAAAATAAATAAATAATAAATATTAATTAATCCTCTTAAAATATAATTATATAATTTCAAATATTCACAAGTACTAGGATCATTTGTAATAAAAAAATGTTTAAAAATTTTCTTATTACTTAATATTATTGTGAATCCGATACTAATAAATTTCTTAAAATTAAGAAAAAAAATTGTAAGCATTTCCAACTATATTTTAAATTGAATCTCGTTTGTTGTCTATATTTTAAGGCAAAGTTAAGTGATACTTGGGTTGTTTTCCTTCAACTTAACGTCATACACTATTTTAAAATCTATATCTATTTTCACAATTAATGATATATTCAGTATTATTAATATTCTTTCTCCATGTGCATTCTACGAGATTTAAGGGATACAAAATCATTTGAAGAGAAGCTTGTCTAAAGTAACATGCTTTGTATCTTTCAAAAGTAGATTCAACATCTTCCAGAAATACTCACCTAATATAAATCGAAATTTCATTATGAGGTTTGTAACTCACTTTTCTATAACATTTTCTTAATTTGAGACATATATTATATTATTTTGAGTTTGAAAGTGAAATAACGTAAACGATAAAGTGAGTTCAATAAATAATAAAATTGATCAAGATAAATTTTAAATAAGTTAAATATTATTTAAAAAAGGAATTTTAAGAAATTTAACATAACAAAATTGATTTCAAGTGAGATTTACCTATATTATTATAAATAGAGTTTTGTACTGTACGTTTTATAAATCGAGAAGGTTTAGACGAGACGGTACATAAATTAAGAACATATTAATTTATCGCGAAACATCATGTAAGACTAAAAAATATCAAATAAGGTTACTCTCTTACTAATAGGTAGATTAGATAAGATCAAGAAATATCAGGTTATACGTATTTTGTTATTTATAATTCACTGAATATTGAGTATCAAACAAGATTGATAAACATCATTTTGTGAAAAGTACCAAATAAATTTGAAGAATACCAATTTTGGTTATTAGGTTCTACATCATGCTTTTGTTATGTTATTTGAAGGTATTTGCAATCTTCTGATATTGAATTTACATTTTGTTTTGTTTGTTGCTTTTACGGTGTGTTTCCTATTTCTGGTTTGTATTTGATTTGTGATGTGACTTGTAAAGATAATTTTATTCAATCTATTAGTATGCAATTGGATGATAAAAATTATTTATATTAGAGTTGTATTATGAAAAAAAAATCGTGGAAAGTCCATATTTTGTTATATTCTAGGTATTAAGACAAAATTAATTGATACCAAAGCCGATGATTATATTACTGTTTTATAATTATATGAGAAGTTGATAACTCTAAAATCATCAAGTGGGTAAATAGTTTGAAAGGATGTTAACATAAACATATATTTTAGGTCCATCTTACTTAACACATCTCTTGAAACATGTTATACATAATCAATTACATAATCCTATTTTCATATATTTCTTTCTCTTTCACAAAATCTATTTGAGTAAAAGTGAATTGAGAATAATATAAAAAGACAACTAGCCGCAAAATATCAATTGTATGTCTTGTTATTATCTTATGATTTAGAGACGTATTAACTTGAATGTCATTCAAAGTATCTTTGCAAAATACTCTTACCTCCAATTGAATAAAGATCGGAACTTTACTAGGGAGAGTAAAAAGATTTAAAGATTTAGGATATCTAAATTAATGAACAAAAAACAAATGTTATAAAAGTTAGGGTTAAATATGTTTTTTGTCCCTCAAGTTTCAGTAAAATTTAGAATTAGTCCTTCATCGAAACTTTTGACCAATTTAGTCATTTATCTTTAGAAATGCATGGATTTAATCCTTTTAATCAAATTTTGTTAAGTTTATTTGAAGATTCAAACGCGTTTTATGATAATATTTGAGTTAGCATTTAAGCAAAAATGGGTCAAACGAGGTAAACAATTTAAATACTATCATGAAATGCACTTGAAACGTTAGATAAAGTTAACAAAATCTGGTTAAAAGGACTAAATACATATATTTCTAAAGATGAATGACTAAATTGATCAAAAGTTTTAAAGAGGGACCAATTCCAAAATTCACTAAAACTTGAGGAACTAAAAACATATTTAACCCTAAAAGTTATGTACATTAGGAGTAAGGTTATTTAAACAACTCATATTGTAAGAGAAACTTATTAATATTTAGTAGTCAAAATATTATAATCGAGTTGAGGGATGATGATGGTATTTGAGAAAGAGTGAGAAAGAGGTTGGTGGAAGGTGATGAATGGGAAGACATGTACATATGGGAAGATGGAGGGAGGAGCATGGGAGGAAAGATATTTTAGGATAAAAAAGGAATAGAGAAAATGGAGGAGAAGGATGAGTAAAGTGGTAAAGTATTTTTGGGGGTGTGGATAGAGTTGGAACGTGTAGGGCAATAAAGGAATGGGGGTAGTAAGAGGACAAAGAAAGGACATGCATGTGGCATAATCGTAGAACACCCATTAAAGGAAAGGACCATCTAGGGCAACGCCACAACGCCAAGTGTACTAACATTGTTTCTTTCATTCTCTCTCTGCTACTACTACTACCCTACACCATTCCCTTTTCACATGCCCTATTTATTCCCCTTTCCACCCCTTATCCTCCACGTTTGCACCTACCCTTCCCTTCCCTGTGACACCAATCAATCATTCCAATACCCAAACGATTCTTCTTAGATTCTGCTCTCCGCAAGGGAACAACTTCACATTTATCAACTTCAACACAATCCTGCCCTTCATTTACTTCTGCATCTTATACATAATTAATATCTTCAATTCTCGCTTCACCTACCAGATTCAACACAACCATTCTAATACTCAAACTTTAAAAGGTTTAGGAGGAAGAGGTTGTTACATATATAATGAACAACCCCACCACAGAAGAAGGTTGATGAGAAAACTAAGAAGAAGGAAGTGACTGTTATCAATGACATTTTCATACTCCACCAAAATGCCTCTCTTCATACAGATATATATCTTATGTGGTCCACCCACAAAACTCCAACACAAACGTTCTCCATAACATATCCACGTCGCTACGTAACTATACATAACTCACATATTCACTAACTCACGTAAAAAATAAAAATAAAAAAACACTAATTTAATGCTACAGTATTTTGGCGTTACCTGTGATCAAACATGCATGCATTTGGTTTAATGTTTAGTATTTTAGAATCGAGAAAGTGTTCAAAGTTGAAGATGGAACATTAATTGTCAGGTAGAAAGAAGTGTGACAGAACAATTTGCGGTTCCGAGCAAAAGCATATATTGCAAACATGATGGAATATGTTGACGTTAATTGAAATCGACGTTTTTTTTTGTGAACGGTGAATAGGGTTTTGAGTGAGATTAGCACTTCACCTCTTTTACTATTGTTTTCTGATATAACGTTGTTTAGTGCTTCTCTATAATTAGCTTCATATCTTTTCTTTTCGTGTGTGTGTCGTGAATCCTTTTGACTTGTTACAACTTTCACTCGCCTTTTCAGAAATATAAAAACAACTTAAAAGACATCGTTTCATAAAATATTAATACATGTTTCTGCTTCTGATCTTTACAACTTAACCATGTCCTGCACAAAGCTATAGAACATTATAGGACTGCACATTCTCTACCAAAGTCTAATAATATGTTTTCATTACTTTCCAATGTTTCTCATCATGTCCTTTTCCATCATGCCAAATCATGCTGCTTCAATTTTTATATTTTTTTTTCTTCAATTTTTCTACTGAGAATTACTCTCCCCTGTTGCAACATATCTTTAATCATTTCACGTGTCTGACATGAGTGTCCCTGTATAAAGTAAAACACTCTGGTATTTAGGTTAAATATTTAGGTTTAAGTAGATAAAAATATTTACATTAAAATGTATTAAGCTCAATTATTTGCGACTTTTCTTTGCATCGATGAGGCGTTATTTTCTAAATGAGGATTTTGAGACAAGATTGCTTTATAATGTTTGAAAAGAAAAAAAGGTGGAGAAAGTAGAGAATTTTGTAAATTTTTGTAGATCCAATGTTGATGATGTGAGTTTAAGTATGAAATGAAATTGCAGAAGATTGGTTTGTGCAAGATATAAAATTGTAGGGTTTGATTATATGTTGTCTCTGTCATGAAAATAAATAAAAATAAAAGAAAATAAAAGAAAAGGGACGGTGGATAAGAAGAAGGGTGTGGCGAGAAGCTAAAATGAACAGTGACACAGTGACATGAAAGTCAAGTAATGTAATGTAATGGATTAGATAGCCATCAACTCCCACATGATTTTGACATAAGATCAAAACTTTTTATTAAATTACATCAACCACCACAACAATTAATTAAAACCCCTTATTCTTTCTTTATTTACCCTTAGGTAAAACTAATAATTAAACCATACTACTTAAGTTTTTCATTCATCAGCTAGAAGAATAAAAAAAAATGCTTTGAGTATTTATTATAGTAAAATTAATGCCTAAAATTATAAATATTTAAAAAATGTGGTATTCTGGGTTTCTTTCTAGCTAAATCAGTGTAATTAAATTTTAGGTCTTGTCACAGCATTAAAAATATCTGATATAGTTATTATGATTTTGATCACGATTTATTAACAATAATAATAATAATTAAAAAGAAGTTGAGAAAGGGTGTCATCATGAGTTCTGATTTCAGCTTCATGAATCTGTTTTCCATGATCAGATTTAGGTGATTAATTGATAATAATTGTTCATCTACTCCCACTTATCCTATAGACATGTTTGCGTTTGCATCCATGGTTAGGCCTCACCAGAACAATCGTGAGGGTGTCCTCATGCAATCACGCGCTTCACACCCCTGTGACCAAACATGTCGTTTCCTAAAATCCATCACAACAGTGTTCTTGTCTTGTCGTTTATTATCATTCTTTAAAACTATACCATGCCACCACCGTATCTTCATAGCTTGTTTCTTCGCCATCTGTATTCGTATTCCAAAAGTATAAACAAAATTTAGAAAATCAAATAAAATGCAATTCAATAATTACAATGAATAGAAAAAGAAAAAGAGAAAAGAATAAAACAACACTCTGCCCATAGGTTCAAATTCACAATAAAATCACACCGTGGGCTTTAGCAATTTTCCACTTTCATTTTCTTTTTTAAAGTGGATAAAACCATGTTCGTTTATTGTAATTATTATTATTTATTATTTATTATTATTATTATTATTATTATCCAGTTGTAATATTATAGTTTTTTCTCTTTATGAAAATTTTGGAGAGTTTACTCAGAGTTATATTTGATTAATGTGGCGTATTACACGCTCCACCGCTTTCCGGAGACCCGGGGCGTGAGACCCACAAAACCATGAAACACGACAATGCCCTTCTCATTAATCTAAATCACTTTCAATAACCGCACGCCACGTGGTCATATAATTCCACTTCACTCTGCATACATGGCAAACGAAGAAGCAGTCTGTCACGTGGATCATCCAACCACTCTGGGCATTTAAAATTTGCCCTCTACTTTAACCGCAGTGGAAAATTGCAGTTCATTGATTTTTTTAACCCAACCACGGTTACCCCAACCCATCCCTGGTCAAATGCGAGTTAAGTGCCAGTTTATAACCAAGCTAACCCTGCCGGAGTTTCTGTAAGCAAAGCCATCACCAAAAAAATGATGCTCGGAGAGCACCATCGAGCGAATCCAACCGTCCACGTCCCACCATGGCCAACCCACGATGATCCAACGGCTGAGATGTACTCTGCTTTCTTATCAAACGACGTCAATGCTGCCGAGTACTCTCCCTACTATCTTCAAGAAGCGTTAACGGCGCTGCAGCGTTATCTCCCCGCTAACGAAACTGATGCTGACTCGGACTCGGAGGCTCAAACCGACGCGCCGGTCGACGCCTACTCCTGCGACCATTTTCGCATGTACGAGTTCAAGGTCCGTCGATGCGCGCGTGGCAGGTCGCACGACTGGACCGAGTGTCCGTACGCGCATCCCGGCGAGAAGGCTCGCCGCCGCGACCCGCGCAAGTTCCACTACTCCGGCGCGGCGTGTCCCGAGTTCCGCAAGGGAAGCTGCAAGAAAGGTGACACGTGCGAGTTCGCGCACGGCGTCTTCGAGTGCTGGCTGCACCCTGCGCGCTACCGCACGCAGCCGTGCAAGGACGGCACCAGTTGCCGCCGGCGCGTGTGCTTCTTTGCGCACACCCCTGAGCAGCTGCGCCTGGTGCCGATGCAGAGTCCTCGCAGTTCGGGTGAGTCGTACGACGGTTCTCCGATGAGACAGGTTCTGCAGTCTTCGGCGTTCATGTCGTCTCCGGCGGCTTCTCTTTCTCCGCCGGAGTCTCCGCCCGTGTCCCCTTCTATGAACGAGATGGTGGCTTCTCTGCGTAATCTGCAGCTTGGTAAGATGAAGTCGATGCCTCATAACAGAAACGTTACTGTCGGGTCGCCGGGTTACGGGTCACCACGGGGTTCCGTGCTCCGACCCGGATTCTGTAGTCTTCCCACAACACCAACTCAGCAACCGGGTCGGTCTGGGGTGAACTATTTGGATGTTTGGGAGCAGAGTGTTGAGGAGGAGCCAGTGATGGAGAGGGTGGAGTCTGGGAGGGGCATAAGGGCGAAGATGTTTGAGAAGCTGAGCAAAGAGAACCCTCTGGAAGGGTCGGGTCAGGGAAGTGGGGCTCCGGATGTTGGGTGGGTTTCGGAGCTTGTGAAGTGAAGATTTATTTTGGATAAGGCGAGTAAGTAGCTGTAAATATGTTATTTTGGTGGCATGCATGGGTGAAATGAAATGAAGTGAAGAGGAGGTTCTCTTTTTTGGGGGCAGTTTTTCTTGGAAAATCAAGAATTTCTATATGCCATTGATTTGGAAGATGAAATGAAAGTATCCATAACCTTTTGTATAGCTAGCCTACTACTATGGTTAATTATCTCGATTATGATCTTCACTGGTGTGTCTTTTGATGTTACCCCTTTCACTACTAATCTCATTCATGTACAAATGTATAATATGTAGGATTATCCAAATTGCTTATGTAATCTATATATTTTATCCAAATTGTTTTGCTCCCTTGTGGATTTATTTATCAGCTTCTAAAGCAGATTTTATTTGATCTGATCTGATTTTCTGTGTGGGAACAAGTTATGTAGTTGTGTAGTGAAGATGGGAAACAAGAAAAATAGTGTGTTGTGGCACAGATTTGTTCTGTGGCTCAGACTTCCTTCAGATAAGGGTGTAAGGGATTGAGTTTATTTTGGGAAACAAAATGAGTTTTCTTGATTTGGAATGTTTAAATTTATGGGAATGAAGATTATTGTGATTGAAAATCTGGATATGGCTCCTAGCTCATTTAGGAAAATAGCAGCTTGTTAGTATGGTCGTACCAGAACCTATATTGGACCATTGTTAGAGACTAAGATGGTAACAAAACACCAAAATGAAAAGGTTAAGGATGTTTCTTCCAAAATGCCATATCTTTTTTATTCTCTTATCTTTCTATATTACCATTAAATTCACACAGATATATATGAGAAATAACTGTGTGGATAATGAACCATCCTAACTTAGACGAAGTTTATAATTCTTAATTCACATGAATGATTCTAATTGTACTTTAAGGAATCCAAATCTCATCCGTATCTTTCTCGAGTTTCCAAAGGAAAGGAGATACTGTTTGCTTTAATTATGTTAAATTTTCAATACTTTGTAATACTTTTATGAACATTGAATTAGAAATAGAAGAAGAATAAGCAATATTTTTTTTAAGTAGATGATGATAATCCATATACATTTTTTTATATTAGTCAATGGATGTCCTCGAATGAAGAAGTTCCTTCTTGGTTGGCATCACCTCATCCTCGTGGGGTAACCCATTTTGACACGAAAATGGTGACTTGTGAGTTTTGTTTGAGGTTTTGTCCAATTGCAAAGAGCCTCCATTGATGATATCTGTAGAGAGGTTCCATTCATGATGTCACTCAGAACAGCAAAAACAACCACAATTTCAACAAATTTTGTTGAAATGCTTCAAGTAATCTTAACATAAATGTCCCAGAAAGCATGTTGCAGAAAGTTTACTGAGTCTAGATTGAGGAATTATTGTGAATAAATTATTGACTATGTATGTTAACAGGTGAAATGAGTAATTTTACATGAATAGGTAGTTTGAAAAGAAAGGCTATAATGCATTGATCACGATCATAGATTTGTCATCCTGAAATTGACCGGGGAACATTTATAAATGTTAAATCCAAAATTTTCAATTGTGAAGCTTAAAATTGTGTGGTTTACAATGGATGATATGAACATTGAATTTCAATTCACGAGTTATGAAAAAGAGATATTGGTAAAAGAAATACAGTGACTATATCTTGACTTTTGTTGTATTTCTGAATAAATCAAATCACAAATTCAAACCCATAGAGTCAATGTATATTGCATGGTATTAGAAAATTAAGAAGAAACATCATAGGTGATCGAGAAAAAGAAGATAACATTATTTTCCTCTCAAATGTCTGCAAATGTGAAGAAAAAAAGTTAAAATTAAAATTGTTAAATTAAAAACTTATCCTTTGCTCTGTTTTTCGTATACTTTATCGTGAATGAAAGAAAGAGAGATAGAAGTTATCCATGTGTTTTATAGGCAGTGTAGAGTGTAATGCAATAGGCCTGCCAACCCTGAAAAACACAATAGTAACTACTTCTAGTAGCTTGTATTGTCATCAACGATACACGACAACATCTTTTGTCGTTTTGTTCTTAAGAGGCCATGTTTGTGAAAGTTTGCAGGCAACTATGATACAATGCCGGAAAAGGGAAAGAGGAATGGTATTGTCTCATGGTCACCACGCGATTCATAATCTTTGGTGTCTTTGGTGCGTCTTTGGTTTTGTTTTTGGTCCTTGTTTCGTTTTGCTTTAAATTGACGTAAAATTGATTAGAATTAATTTTTTAAACATAAAATTAATATGTGTTTCACTCTCATCTTTAATTTCACAATTAAATTTTAACAAATTTTTTAGATGTTATTTTTTAAGTAATTTTAGAATAAAAAAAATAAAAAAATAATTTTCTGTTTTTTTTTCCATTCTATAATTCAAAATTCCATTTCTAATTATGAAAAAAATTGCTTCTAAACTACCTTCACAGATTCACATACAGAGAGAGATTGAAAAAAAAATGTTGGTGTTTTTTAGGGGTGAACTAAGAACTTTATTCTATCTGGACCTGAACTTTTACACTATAACAACATTGGGTCTTATTGAAAACTTACTATTCATTTTTCTGTTGGGCTACAAACATGAAAATGCAATTTGTTAATAAATTGGTGTTTTACTTGCTTCAACTAAGGGTACATGTAAAAAAAAAAAAACTAAACTTTATTCTTGTATTTTGAAGAAAATATATGTGTATTCTTATATTTGTTAAAAAAAGTAAAATATTCAAATATTACGCACATAATAGGATTATTGTTTTATGATTTTTACCAAAATTATCATTAATGACATTAAATTTTAATGAGTTGGAGTATCATCTTCAATTATGTCTTAGTGATTCTTAATTTATTCACAAACATACCAATTCAGGTAAAATACTAGTAAAGTAAACTAAGTTGTTTCCTCGCCAAATTTGTGCTGGTTGAGCAATTTATATCTTTATACTAATTAAGACTTGAAAAATGTTAAATCCTCGAAGAAAAATTGGTTAAAGATTATTCTATCATTCTAAAAATATACCAAAAGAAATTCGTTAAATACGATGGTTATTTGAGGTATAAAATATGATTTTGACTGCCATATTTTGTGTGTAAAACGGGTACGGGTACTGTCATATATGTTGTCGCCACAATAAATAATTTGATAGTCTTGGACGAAACGCTAACAACATCCGCCAATAAATATATTGTGTATATAAAAAACAAAATTAATTAATTATATAATTAAATAATTTAGTTTTTTATATTTTTTCCAAAAAGCTTGGAAGCATGTAATAGCCAAGTAAAACAATATTGAGAAAATATTAAATCATTCACATTAAACATAAATGAAGTTGTGAAAAATATTCTACATTAGAATATAGTAATAAAGAACACAAAGTTAATATTCATTACATCTTCTATGAATGAGAAATTAATCACTTGAAAACATTTTTATTATCTTTTAATCTTCTGAAATTCAATAGCAACACATAACTTTGTATGCTTTGAATGACGAAACATCCATGTCGTGACGACATCATCGCACTGCAACTTATGATGCTTGAACACAGTTTTCCACTCACCATTCAAAACATAGTATTTATCTGCCCACATCTTGAAGACAAGAGAATAAACATTTCCATAATCATCGTAGGCACAAACCTCTACTCCATCTTTGACATTTTCATCGTCTTTCAGCATTGGTAAAAAATATTGTTCGACTTCTGTTTTACTTAAAAAAAGTCTATTTAGATTAACACTCACATCACTCTCTTTGAGAGTCTTTTTAATAGGTTGTTCAGTATGATATAACACATGATTTCTAAAGTTTGCAAGTGATGACGAATAAGAAAGATTATGATCATTCTTATGAATCAAATATTCTTGAGAGCAAAAACAATTCTTTGAAGATCCTTCATCAAATTTTTGGGATCGTTTATTGCTCGGCATCGTTTTCTTTTAACTTTATAAACCTACAAAAAGTGAAGAAAGTTTTAATATACATAACATGCAAAATTTTTATATATTGCATGATTTAAAATAATCTCCAGTCTATCGATAAAATATAAAAACATGTTAAAAGTGGATTTTATGTCTAACTCAACCCCACAAAACTCGGTTTGTTAGAAAAGATTTGCACTTCACTTATTGTTGGGTTATATATATATATATGGGTTATATTCATAGTCATTGACTAGAGATCGTGGTTTCATATGGTTATATGACATTAGTCTTATACATATATGACTTTTGACACCAGTTTTACACCCTTAAGATTTAAGATAATGTTGTTATGGGTCTTTATTCTTATATAATATTTAACTTTGTTTATTTTATCTAATGTGACACTTTGACTCACACTTGGACTATTCCCAACACTTATATATTTTTAGTCGATGTGAAACTTTCAACAAAATATGTATCTATATTACAAGATATCATAAGTGATATACTAACAATAGTTATCTAATGCAAACTCATTTAAATTTTAATTATGTCTTCTTCTTTTTTTAAATCTCTAAAAATTTCAGTTAAATACTAGAAGCACATATTTATATTTGTTAAGATTACAGAATATATACTACAAATATTTATCTGTTGCAATTTTATCTAGAATGTGATAATGTATTTTCAAAAACTTCTTTTCAAGTACCTGACAAATTTTATAAGTACATATTTACACTAAAAACAAATTTTATAATGCATTTCTTTTTAAATATCTTAACCGTGAATCATATATTAGAATCACATGTTTATCAAGATAATATACATTACACATAAAAAACAATTGTTTATTAAAAAAATATATAGATTACTATTATATATCTATTATCTATTATTTATTACATAATTGAGAATATGAGTATTATTTTTTAAAAATATCCAACACATATAATAAATTGTATACTAATAATACTTATCTATTACAAATTTGTTTAGATTATAATTATGTATTATTTAAAAAATCTTTTAAAATATCAATTAAATATTAGAAACAAATATTTAGTAAGATCTAATACTGTATACTAAAAATTATTTAGAATGCGATTATGATTTTTACAATATCTTATTTAGAATACCGTTATGTAATATTTCTTAGGAAATTTTTTAATATATCAATCATATATATAAGACACATATATTTAAGACGATAAATATCAATAAAATATTAAAAACACATATTTATTAAATATGATCTTATATACGATAAATATTTATTTATTGCGGATTTATTTAGAATTTAGAATGTGATTGTGTTCTTTTTATTTTTATTTTTCAAGTACTTACTACCCATTGAAAGCACATACTTATACAAAAATCACTTATTTAAAATGTATTTATGTACTTTTGAAAAACATATATATTAAAGAGTAATTCATATATATACCGAGACAATATAACACACATTAAAACACATATGTATTATATTACTATTTAAATTTCTATAATGTATTTTTTTAAGGATTAAACATAGACGTAAAATTAAACTTCATTTATATCTTAAACTTTGATATATTTTAATTCCAAACTATAAAATAATGAATGAATATAGTCATCATAACCTAAATGCATTAATTTTTTTTTTCGTGTTACCACTCAAATATTAACCTAGAACACCATTCAACAAGTCCAAATAAAATGAATATCATTAGGTTAAAATGACTATATCTATTCATTTTTAAAATTTGAAGACTAAAATATATTAAGGTTTGAGACAATACGAATTTCAATTTTGCGTGCAAATTTATAGACTAAAAATATATTTGATCATTCTTTAAAAGAAAACATAAACCAAATATGTAATCAAATTTAGAAAACGCGTAATGTGATCTTACCAAATAGGGAGGGTTCTTGAACCAATTTGCAAAAAAAATAATGTCTTTCTCGACCTTGAAGACGATTCTTCAAAGACAAATTTCAAACAAGGCAAAGAAAAATATGAAATGAATGAGAGTTTGGAAATAACTCAATGAGAATGGATGAATATTTTACGTGGGATTAGAGTGTTTTTATAAACTTCTAAAGAGTCTTTTGGTAAACAAACTAATTATATAAGATAAGATAAAATAAGATAGAATAAGATAAAGATATTAACAGATGAAAAAAAAAAACTATAATTAGTAGAAAGATTTATAAAAAGATTTTAAATTGAAGAATTTAAATCATTACTTCTTTTAAAATATTTTTCTTCCACATTTAACCCTATAGAAAAATTCATATCTCCTACATATTTTTTTTTATGGAAATATTTTGGCAGGAAATTCATGCTATTTTCTTTTAAAAAACTAGTTTATTGTATAAAATGTATTTAGCATGAAAGATTTGGAGATTTTATAATGAAAATTTGAAATACGTATAAATTTTCTTCTATAAAATTATTCAAAAAAATATTATAATTACCTAACCTCTGTCTTGTGTGAAATATTTTTAACGAAAAATTACAATAATATTTATTACTTACTGATTTTTCGGTTATTTTTTTACAGGAAATAAATATAACTTTTTGTGTGAAATATTTATTGTATGAGGAGATTTTCTTGTGAAAGTTTTTTTTTTCAAAAGATAAGCATAAATTTTTTTATATATAAAAGATACACATAAAAAGTTATTAACAAAAATTCTTACGTATTTGTTAAGTTAGATGTTTTCTCCTGCGAATATAACTTTGCAGCAAAACTATTAAAGAAATAACTATTAAAAAATCATTTATTCCACACTACAGATTATTTTTTTAAATATTTCACAACAAATATATGTGAACTTTTCAAAATCCTTTTCAAAACTTACATAATATTTATTGTTATAGTTGTTATATAACTAATAAAAATATAGAACAGAAAATAAACTCAATTTTTTCTCGGGTTCTCATATTTTCGCGTGTTTGTAATTCACATTTTCGTTAAATGTGATTTGTTTGATTTATTTTGAAAAATATTTTAGTGATTTGAAATAATTTATATAAAGATATAATAATTAGATGTTTTGATGAATCATTTTAATCATTTTTCTTTATCACGATATAGATATGTTTATTATTTAGATATAAGTTTATGTGATTTTGGATGATACTATTTGAGAATTATTGTGTAGAAAAAATAAATATACAAAAAAACTATTTAATTTTTTAAATTTAATTAATATATAAGGATGCGTTTATTTTGTATTTGTTTATTTTAAACGAAATATTTATTTTGTATTTATTTATTTTAAGTACTAAATTCAGAATTTATTTTGAAATATTAATAGCAATAAAATAAATAAATCATTTATAAGTTGTTTTATCATTTAAAAATAATATACAACTAAAAATCATATATTTTTTAAAATTTAGTATACTTTTTTGTTACAAAAAAAATATTAGTTAAGAAATTACTTACGAATTGAAAATCATAAGAAAATATAATTATTTTAAGAAAATATCTTAAAGCCTCAATCGTATATTACTACTAGCACATATTTATTTAGATAATATATTATATATTCAAAACATCTATCTGTTACACTTTTATCTTTTACTGATTGTTATTTGTATTTTTCTCTAAATCTTTCAAAAATTACCAATCAAATATTATACCGGTTTATATTCTAATGCACGGACTAATTATATTTTTTCTGTTAATAATAAAAATGATTTTGAATGTAATAAATAATTTTTAATTTATAAAATGATCTTTAACTTAGCTAATATAATGAATATTTATTTTTATCTTCTAAATTTAATTATTATTTAATAATTTTTTAGTATAAAGATATTAATGAATTTTAACCAGTTTTATTAAATGAGTATTCTTTAAGTGAAAATTTTAACGTGGATAATTATAGTAATACGGTAATTTTTCATTTGATATATTTTTGACAAATAAATATATGTCATCAAATATCTTGGATTATTGATGACCCACTTGATGTAAATTTAATTATTATTTAATAATGTTTTGAAATCTTAACATGATGAAAGTTGAAAATAGAAAAGAAAACCAAAATCATGTATTATAGCTTATATAGACAATAACCTATTTTATGCTATAAATCAAAGAAATACTTAATTAAAATACTTATTCATACAGACATATGCAGAATAATAATTTCTGCCATGAACGAATTTTTGTGACCATCTATATTATTGTTTTTAACTCTTATTTTTAAGTAAAGACCAGATTTTTTATTGGTATTTTTGGTGTTGTCTTCTGTTGAACATTAAAAATATACTATATTAATATTTTAAATATATTTTAAAACGTCAAAATTAAAGACGTAATCGATATATTATAAAGACATAATAGAAATACAGTACAAAAAATCTCAACACAAAATCCAAATTCGAATAAGTATGTGATTACTTGAGATTAATTAATTCAGAGATGAGCAAATATATTTTAAATAGCCTCATTAATTATTGACTGGTTCTTCAGATTACAGAAAGACATTGAAGAAAGTAAGAAGAAGGGAGCAGGTATATAAGATAACAAAAATGGAAACATAGAAAAGAGGTAAGTGAGACAAAGTCAAGCCTTCAAAAGTTGCAATCCATGTTCTTATAACCACATCTTTTCTGTTCACTTTTCTCACATTCAAAACTTTCACTTTCTCTGCCATTAATTCATCATAATCAGTTCTTCACTGCCCAAGTAGGCCATGGGAAGGGCTCCATGCTGTGACAAATCCATCGTCAAAAAAGGGCCATGGTCTCCTGATGAAGATCTCACCCTCAAAAACTACCTTCACAAACATGGCACTGCTGGTAATTGGATTGCTCTCCCCAAGAAAGCAGGTTTCTTTATTCTTCTGTCTTATCTATTCTTGTTATGAGTTTTGTAAGATTGAGTTAGACTTCAAATATATATGATTATACTACGAGTTTTATAAGATTGAATTAGACTTAAAATATACGATTATCTGGTATCAGGGCTTAAACGATGTGGAAAGAGCTGTCGTCTGAGATGGCTGAACTATCTCAGGCCTCATATTAAGCTTGAGGTTTCACTGAAGAGGAAGATAAAGTTATCTGCACCCTTTATGCCACCATTGGAAGCAGGCAATAAGTTCATGTTGTTTTATATATATATATATATATGTAAATGTATGAACGTATGTATACCATAAAGTTAAGTTGCATGATATGCATTATTATTATATGTGTGAATTTGGGTTCAGGTGGTCCCTTATAGCAGCTCAACTTCCAGGGAGAACAGACAATGATGTGAAAAATCACTGGAACACAAAGCTAAAGAAAAAGTTTGTGGCAGAAAACAGTACTAGTTCTTCTCAACACTTCTCATCTTCTTCTACTGTTCAACCTCAAGTTGAGGCCTTTCTCTTGAATCAGAAAAACTCAACTTGGTTTGACTCCTACAATATCTTGGATCCTCTTATTCCAATGCCTCAGGAATTAGAATCATTTGGGGGGAGCAGTTATAGTGCACCACTCTCTAATAATGAAATTTCATTGCCAACTTTCAATGCAGCTTCTTTGGCACAGCAGAATGAAGAAGATGCACAATGGTTTGGCTATGATTATGCAGGTGAAGATGATGACCCAAATTTACTTGAACTTGTGCTTGACGATCTGCTGATTAATCATGGGTTAGCATCTTCTGATCACACTGTGGCTAATCTAGACTCCTTCTACTCATCAAAAACTTGAAACAAAGAAAAAGGGAAATTGTGGTACTGGTGATAAATTAAACTTCTGGGTAAAGTAGTTGTTGTATGTGGAAATGTGTGTGATGAGTTTCTGAATTGTTTTGAATTGTGGTATTATTAGAAGTATAGAGATATTATAGTCAAAAGATGTAGTGCATGTCTTTTTCCACGTTAGAAGAATCTCACAAATGCTATGCTTTTTATAGTATAAAATTTGTCCAATAAGAGAGAGTGCCTGAGTTCAAAAAAAGTGATCGCACGTGGTCACCAAAATTTGTTGCCTTCCAAAGCCTTCATGAAACTAGCGTTGGTCCTTAAGAATTTTCCAAAACAGGAAAAAGGGCTTCTATCTCACATTAACAACTATACATATATATATATATATATTTTAATAATCTGTTCTTGAATTCTGTTTTCTTTACTTGATTGATTCGTCCACTCATCATTAAGAAGGTAAGATTGGAGTCTATTTTAAATTATTATACTCAGTTATTTATTGATCACAATGACTCTACTTATAAATGGAGGCTTTTGAGTAAGTTGTCAAAGTTTAAATTAATAATTTAATCTTTAAGAAAATTGAAAAATCAGAAATTAACGTTTTCATAACATGGCTAAAAATATGACAGTTTTGTCTCATGAGGCAGGGATTCTATGTTCAAACCACATGCAGATACTGTTTAGTTGGTAAATGAACGTGCTATAGAATATGCACGTAAGAACAAAAGTGTTTACCGTTGTGCCAAACTAATAGATAACCAGAAGAAAATAAAAATAGAAACTAAGGTCTGCTCTGTTCATCAATTTCAGACTGATGAAGAACTCTTGAGATGATTGTGGTTACAATTCTTCATTGAAGCAACTAATCATCAAGCACAAAAATGTCTGCAAAATAAGAACAAGATTCTCAATTTCTCATACTTTTCTCACAGGTTTAAGCAATTCATAATACAATGCATAGGTAACAAGTTAACTACACAAATGAATAGTGTTTTAGGATAGAAAGAAATGGACCTGATCAAAGTGCCATCTCAGCCTGCAATGCTGTCAGTTCATCTAACTCTGAAGTGGACATTACAGGGCGAGTAGGTTTCCTTTCTGCTGGTGCTGGGGCCTGTACTGAGACTGCAGGGGCTGTAGTTGCTGGCTGAAGAAGCTGTTCTTCCAACTCACAAGCCTCTAGTTCTTCAAGTTCTGCTTCTAATTCGTCCTGAAAGAGAAAAAATAACTCAGAATGATTCGTATAAATGCATTGTGTTCTATGCCAGGACAACACTGCCACCAAATTATTAGGTTTTTTACGTATTTGGAACAAATGAACAAGTAAAAAAATGTTATTTGTCATGCAGTAAGTTGTAAGGAGTCACGAAGATGTCAACTTTAAATGTACAAAAGTTATCCGGAATCATAACAATTTCAGTGTAAATATTTTGTACAGAAATTGTCAGGAATTCTGACGACATCTATACAAACTGAAGTTGTTATAATTCCTGACAACTCTTGTGTATCTGAAATTGAAGTCGATATAACTCCTGACAACTTATCGTAACGAATGATATTTTTTTGAGTTGACCATTTTCCTAATATTTGGCCCAATTTATCTCAGACATCTAAGAAACCAAATTACTAGCTAATCTATATGTACGAGGTAAAAGTATTCAAGTTTTTCAATTTATGAGAAGAAATTAATCTCTAAGTATGTGTCATGCAGATGGCTAAGATCATGAAAACTCTTTACTATCTCACAACTTCTCCAATGATACTATATATATATATATATATATATATATATATATATATATATATACTATCTATATATACATATATAATTGTTATTTGATTTGAGGAAGTTGACCTCATCAAATTCAGAAGCTGCACCAATTGGAGAGGACAAGGCTTCCTGAATCATTCTCATGTTCTCAGTCTGTTGAGTGATCTCATCCATGGTCTTGTCAACATCATCAATTTTCCTGAAATTGAAGATTTTCCTACTCAACAACATCATAGATCACAGTAACTAGTTGAATAAACATGATAAGGCAGAGGAGCATTGTATAGAGATATGGAAAATACAGAAAATACTGAGTTAAATCATAAAATGATTAAAACATTAATTGCACTACGCACGTTGCTTTTTGCACAGCCTTCATGGCAGCTGCTCCAGTTCTTAATGCTGCAACTGTTTCTGTGGTAACTGTAGCACCTTCCAGCATTATCATCTGTAACACAAAACAAATAACGTAAGATACAAAAAAAAAGGCTCAAGACATAAACAGAATCATCTTTTGATTTCACACACACCTGGTCGTGGATACGCAACTGGAAATTTCCAAGCTGCTCTATTTGCTGTTCATACATCTTCTTCCTCTTCACACATTGCGCTGCCCCTGCATCAAACAAAAGTTCGAATCAAACATTGCGCACGCACACACACACACACATCTATATATGGAAGGAGATTAATCAGAACCCAATACCTCTTTTGTTCTTTCCTCTAATGAATTCTATGGCCTTTTCCTTTTCTGCATTCACTTTCTTAAGAAGCACATCCTCCTTTTTCTCAAGCAGTTCAAGTGTCTGCATAATCAAAACAACAAAACATTCAAATCCTGGAATCCTTGCTTTCTCACTCAAAATTTGAATAATGGAATGCAGCAACATTAAGAGCAAAAAAGAGCAATGCTATATTATATTCGATGATGTGAGCATAGAAAAAAAGAAGAAGAAACAATGATCGATGTACCTCGTTTAACTTTTCTAAGACGGTAATAGGATCGTGTTGTGGTTTACGTTTGTTAAAGAAGTGGCTGAACATGATTAACCTAGTACTGTGTGCATGGGAGTGTTCACTCTAATGCTGGTTTTTGGTCTTTCACGTTAGTGGTGTGGTGAGGATGGGTATCTACGTTCCTACGTAACCTAATATTTTCACAACTAATTCAAGTGTGTTGGTATTAATAATAATAATTTTTTCTTTTTCTTATAAATTTTCCATATAGGACACTGATTAGTTTCATTATTGCATATAGAGCATTTATATATATATATATATATATATATATATATATATATATATATATATATATATATATATATATATATATATATGTATGTATGATTGTAAAATTCTACCCATATGTTTCATATACTAACAAATCTGCTAAATTTAGAAAAATAATTTTGATTGAAACACAACTAGAAAATGCCCATAAATAGTATGTATGTATGTATATATAAAAAAAATTACAACTTCATAAACTAAGAGATTTGAGTAAAAAAATCTTCTTAAATAAAAAAGTATGTAATATAATAATATACTTTATGTGTACCTTTTTCTAAATTTAATTACACTGGAATTTGCATAAAAAAAAAAAGTTTAAACTTGTGACAGGTTTGAATTTATTAAGTGAAAAAAAAACACATCCACACCTTTATAATAAATTTTGATATGTTTCTGTTTAATATATATATATATATATATATATATATATATATATATCTATATATATATATTTAACTCGGTGTTATTCTTATACTAATATAAAATTTACCATTGCATGCTAGTTAGAAACTTATATTGTACTTTTAGCTTGTAGTAATATGCTATTTTTATTTTGTTGATAACTTTAGTATTTATATGAATTTAAGTGGGTTTAGATTACTTTATTGAACGAAGATAGGCAAAAGATATAATATACAAAGAAGAAGTCTTATTTGTGGATAAACTGCTATGTCACTTTCCAGGTTCTGTTATCAATTAATAAATAAATAAAACATTTTCAGTTGAAATAAATTGATCAGTACCGATTGAAGTTATCCAAGTATTACTGAACAAGACCAAATCAATATAAATATTTTGTTCAAAAAAATACTGCAGAAGAGTGCCATTTGTTGCAGTAACAGTGTGCCTTTCATCTTACAGTTTCACAAAAAAATTACAGTTTAATTAATGAATCCCAATGGTCCCATGTATACTGCTATCTTGGGAAAGAATAGGTGATAGATTCACTATCATAAGAATGTGCTTCTGACGAACTGTAGAATTCAGTGTAGATTTGTTTTGGAGGGGGCACAAATGTTTCAGTGTTACTAGGAGATTCCATTGTCAAACACTGTTTTAACTCTGCTATCACAACACTCATTGTAGGTCTCTGAATGGAGGTTGATGCAGAACATTGCAATGCTATTCCTAAAGCTCTCCACCCAGAATTTGCACCAAATTTTCCTTGGAGCCTTGGATCTAAAATTTTATTCAATTCTCCTCTTTCAAGCTCAGGTCTTAGCCACTCAAGTATGTGCATTATTGTGTTGCCTTTAAATATTGCAGGGCGACCTGTGATTAATTCAAGTAGAACAATTCCAAAGCTGTAGATGTCACTTTTCTCTGTCAACCCCCCTAATTTGTAGTACCTGAATAAATGAACAATGTAGTTAGGATATAGTACCAACCAAGTCCATGATAATAACATACTATGCTTTTTTCAATTTTTTGAGGAACTAATTTCAATTTCAACAATAAAAATGAATCTACTGATAAGGACTTACTCTGGGTCAAGGTACCCTGTTGTGCCCATTATTGCAGATTGGTCATTTGTAGCATCAGTATGAATCACATGAGATTGTTGTTTTTGGTTATCTTTCCTAAACTCCTTGGAGAGGCCAAAATCTGCTATCTTGGCTTCTAAATCTTGACTTAAAAGAATGTTTGCTGACTTTACATCCCTGTGTACTATTGGTGGCATGCAACCATGGTGTAGGTAATCCAACCCTTCAAGTTCGAGCACATCATTCATCAAACATCAACACAAATACCAGAAGAATGTAGTTGCATAAAACCAGTTATGCAGTTACAGGGCAACAAGCTATTCGCCATGGCGACATAGTCATGGATGAAAAATATAAAAACATGCTCTTTGACAAGATTATATAAACCAAGAAACATGATTTGGAAAGTAAAAGGTATAGATAGAAGAAAGACACTTTTGGCTTCCTCAAAAATGAAGTTATACTGACCCTCAGCGGCATCGATTGCTATCTGTATTCTTCTTTCCCAACTCAAGCAATGTGAATTTCCATCTGCAATCATGAAATATCTTATTGCAACAGGCTCTCTTTGTTTATTTATTTTGTAATGCTATATGTATTGCACTAAACAAATAGAGGTTAATAATCATGCCTTGTTACAGTAGGTAAATTTATCCTCAACCAATTAAAAATCTTAATGTGATTTATGAGTAGATGACAACATAAATAACCTTCCTTCTCTCAGTGCTTTTCAATTAAATTGAGTATGGAGCAGTGTATGAGTACCAGAGAGAAAGAGAAAATCTTTCAGGCTGCCATTGACCATGTGCTCGTATATGAGAGCCATCTTGTTATCATCATCACAATAACCAACGAAGGATACCAAATTTTTGTGATGAACTGTCATCAAAAGCTCAGCCTGCAAGCCATGTACACATATGAGTGCCATCTTGTTATCATCATCAAAATAATCAATGAAGGATACCAACATTTTGGTGCTGGACTATCATCAAAAGTTAGCAATGATTATTTTCTTTGGATGGTTCTGGTGTTGAATAACATTTCCCTAGAATCTTAGTATAATCCATTGGTAGAATTTGGTACTAATTACCTCAGTTTGAAATTCTTTTGGGCCCTGAGATGATGATGGAGAAAGCATCTTAACCGCAACTTCTTTGCCATCTCTCATCTGCCCACTATACACAATTCCAAATCCTCCCTTGCCAATGACCTTTTCAAAGTTGTTGGTGATTTCCAATACTTCCGAATACGTGTATTGCCAGTTCTTCGTTGTTACATTTTTCCCTCTTTTGTTCAGCATACTGATCTCCTCATCTTTGTTCAAAAGGAAAGTGGATTAAAGTTTGGTTAATATTTTGTTTTTCTCATTTATTTTATGTCTGTTTCTCAGGTTTTGAGAATCAGATGGAAGCAGTTAATATCAATAGAGCAAGAAATACCTGATCGTTCATTTCTTCTATGTTTCCAAAAGATAATGAAAGCAACCAATATAACTATAACTGATACTGATACCACTATGGGAACCACAATTTTAACGGTTTTATTACTACTCCCTCCTGAGCCACCAAGATTTTTATCATCCACCCTGAAAGTTATGAAAACACGAGACATGAAATCAAATGTTTGATGAAACCTCTAAAAATTTGTAGGTCCTGGTTTTCTTTACCATGAGTCTTGATATTTATAAGACAAATGAAACTGGCCAAGCTTTATAAACATCTCTAAGTCTATTATAGCAGGGCATACCTCAATGTAAGTTTCCCAGCCCTTGATCTTTCTAAAAGAGTGACAGGAACTGAACCAGAAAATAGATTGTCCTTTAAATCCCTACAAAAGTTTATTTTTCTTGCATTAGCCATTGTTACCAATTTGCCACTGCATATATCAGGCCATACCCACTTCACCAAACACTTACAAATATTTAAGGGATTTCAATTCTTCCAAGAACTCAGGCACTGCTCCCGTTAAGCTATTGTTGTGTAAATCCCTGAATAAAAAAATTGTAGGTTTGTCATATTATATATATATGATGAAGAAACCATTCTTCTTTACAATGGTGATGGCAAACGTACTCATAGTTTTGTATCATTTGTACTTACAAAGATTCCAGCGACGAGAGATTGGAAATGGCAGAAGTTATTGTTCCACTCAAACTGCTGGAGCTCATATTCCTAGAAAAAGAAAATGCTCACTTCTAGACTTGAATATAAGGATATAATGTTAAAGTCAAAACTGATTTATTCAATTAGGACATTCAGAATGGAAGAAGGAAAAATATACAAAGAGATTGGCTCACAGAGATATAATTCTGGGAGGAACTGAAGTGCTATAGTTGCATGTTAAGCCTTCCCAAGAGTGATTCTTTGGCTCACATGGATCACCCATCCAATTTCTTTGAATTTTATAGCTTTCCTTTATATCCACCATAGCATCAACTGTGTTCACATATAATTGAATCCACTTAAAGGCATAATCATTTCAAACTCTAAAACAAGTGCAAGTGATATAATCATACCATCTTGTTGAAATGTTGCAAGTGCATCTAGCTTCACTACATAAATCTCAACTGCATTAAGAATAGGTGGAAGGGTTGAATCTTCTGTTTTGCGTATGGAAATACGATGTTCATTTGCCACCAAAGATTTTGAATTAGAAAGGGTGGTCGCAAACAAATGGCGAGGTACTATGGAATCAAACAATGGAGATCCATTCCAAGATATATTGAATTTCCTGAGCTGGTTTTTCTCAAGCTGCTCCACTTCAGCAAAGTACAAGTACACATAAAATTTCCAACTTGGATCATCTGGGGTCCAAGAAAGCTCCAAAGTATCAGTGCCATTCTTTGGTCTAGCAGCAGTCCTAATAACTTCAAATGGTGGTCTAAAGCCATCACCATTGACATTTATTGGCTCAGAAGTGCTGACAGAATCCCAGGATGAAGAATTGAAAGGGGACCAGATTCTATCATAAATATCATCCTCGTATCTACCACTTCCATTGAGTGACCCAATGTCCCATCGTTTGAAAAGTGTTAGCGAAGCAGGTTCCCCAAACTCAGTGTTGTAAACAGAACTATTAACTGGTCTAAGCTCTAATCCTGAGATAAAAGGAGTTCCTGTTCCCTTGTTCACAAGGCAAACATATGTCACATCTGATTGTGCCAAACTGATTATTTCAAGCACAAGTTCCTCCGAGGCATTTCTGAATTTCACTGTTGACCAGAAATTGACATCAACATAGAGATCAAACTCTGGAGGCTTGTTTTCTCCATCATAGTTTCCATACAAGAAGTAAGCTCTGATCAGATATAAACTGTCACTTCTCAAACCTGCTATACTATAACAGTTCCTTTCTCCGTTGGGAAAACTTCTGAGATCTGAGAGTACTTGTGGCAGATTGGGATTGTTTGGGTAATTATACTCAGTGGAGATGTTCTTAATAACCCCACTCTGTATATATGATCCATCACCTGTGTACATTATTTTAATTGACTCATCTGTGTACAAATTTTCCGAACTACCGCAATCAATGCTTACAAAGCCTGAACAGAAAGAAAAGACAGATTAAGACATACAAAACTAAACTTGTTTGCACTTCAATATGGGTTATAGCTGTCATGAACATGATCATTGTTGGTTTATTTTTTGTCTTGAGAATCCATTAATTAATTCCGTGATGATGATGATGAACAAGATCAAAGAGACAAAGACTAACAATAACTACCATTCTAAGGAATGTTGCAGAAAAAGAAATAAACATCATAAGTAACTAACCTATTTGTTGTTGTGCCTGAACCAAAGCTATGAGGACAACACAGAGTGTCAGCAACAGTATGAACCCAATCGAACTTCCCATAGCTGGAAACCAGAGAAGACACTATCAAACCTTATATTACGTGTTTCAAATCCGTGGCTGTTCGGATCCTTGTAGACATGTACTTCCATGGAAACATTAGAGAGTGGAAAAACAAAAACAAAAACAAAAACAAAATAATGGGTCAAACGTTAACATGTCAACTTGGACACGCATTTTGTTGGTTTTGACAAAACCAGACACTGAAATGTTAAAACTCTAAAAAAAATTCATCAAAAATGGAAGAGAATCACGCCCCCATAACAGTTTGCAAAACGTGATTACACAAAAAAAATGGATAATTATTTATGTCCCTGCAACATTTTTTAATTACTCAAGACAAATTAGTGCACATATGTGATTTGAAGTTCACGTGAAGCTTCAATAAGATTATCAATAAAAATAATCATCAAATTAGGGAAGGAGAGTTAGCATTGAAATTGAAATTAAAATTAAACAAAAAGGAGCGTATGTTCATACTCCCTATATCTTATACGTAAATTAGACTTGATCAAGTCTTTACATAATAATATACGTACTTAATTGAATTTATCCTCAAATTTTTAGTGTTTGTTTTGTAAATATTTTTTTTAAGTTCAATGTTGAAATTTCATTCAATGATAACCTTTGATTCCATGTTGGGTTGGGACTCTAATTAAAATTTGGTTGAAAAATGTTGAATCATTAGCTTAGAATTCAGTAATATTAAATTATTAACCATGACCAAAAATATTGAGAAGTTAAGTACTTGAAGCAATTGAATGTAATGAAAAATTGCTGTCAGATAAATAAATAATGCAACAAATGGTTGAAAGTTGAAGCTAGTTCGATTTCGTGGTGGTTTCATTGGGGAATAAAATGGAGTATTAGGTATAGATTTATTTTTTCACCATTGTCGGCCATTTTTTTCTTATATTTTAATCACTGGATGATGTGATCAAATAGGTAACGTGCATGGTCTCCTTACTGTGACAAATCGTGTTTAAACGATGTAATAATCATGTGACGTAATTCAAGTGTCAAAATAATGACACATGATAATAAAAAAAGTTTAATCAGTTGGATGGTACCAATTTTCGTTCAAATATATCAGTCTAGTACGCGTTTTTAAAAATGTGTCAATCTAGTGCCAAATTTTGAAAAAATGTCTTAATCAGGTCTATTTTAGACAAAAATGACTAAAGTCATTAACTTAATTCATGACTTTTACCACTAAATTTGAATATAAACATCGATACTTAATTTTGTAAGTCATTTTAAAAGTCAATATTGTTAACGGTGTTAATATTTTTTTGCTGAAAATGACCTAATTGAGACATCTTTTCAAAAGTCGGGACTCAATTGACACATTTTTAAATGCGGGTACCAAACTGACACATCTAAATGAAAGTGGGTATCATCGACTAATTAAATATAAAAAAAAATATGTTTTTATCCCTTAAATTTTAAAAAAAAATTAAATTAGTTCTTTTTCAAAACTTTTGTTTAATTTAGTCCTTTAATTTTAAAAATGTGTAAATTTAATCCTGTAAACAAAGATTTGTTAAGTTTTCTTGACGTTTCAAACGCGTTTCATGATAACATTTAAGTTATTTACAGCGCTTGACAACTTATCGCTTCAATGGTAGATAAGAAACTATCATGAAATACGTTTGAAATGTTAAATAAACTTAATAAGATTTGTTTAAAAGAATTAAATCCAACGTTTGATAGCTTATCGCTTCAATAGTAGATAAAAAACTATCATAAAATAGGTATGAAATGCAAAAATTGTTTAAAATAATTAAATTCATCTAATTTTAAAGTTGAGAGATTATATTAAGTAAAAATTTAATCTTATATTTGTTTTAGGATAGTGTTACTCATACTATTTTAGTAAATTTAAGGTTAAAAATATTCAAGAGTTTCTTTTAGCTCCAGATTGAAAAACTTGTTTGAAAAAAAAAGTTTTATATTATTTAAGAATTGGAGTAAAAAACTATTTATAAACACTTTCTCCTCTTGATCTATCAAACATTTATATAAAAGACTCGAGATAGAAACAATATTTACAGACATTAATAAATGTATAAAAATGTAGGAGTTATAATGAATAATAAATAAAAGAGTTATAACTTTAAATCGGGCAAAAGTTTGGTTTGGTAATAATTATTGGTACTATAGATTTATTGATATGTTTAATTTTGAGATGGTCTTTTAAAAATTGATAAAGATATAAAGAAAAGATTAAAATCGAGATGGTTGGAGTTGAAAACAAAATCAATATTTTTTTCAATATGATTAATTATGCTATCAAGTATAATATGTGATAATAATAAAATTGTTCACATATTTCTTTGTTCTCCATTATAGTTAATATATTTTTATTTTAAAAAATAATTTAATAGTAATTTTGATTTCTATACGTAAAAAATTATAATTTTAGTTCGTAATTCAAAATTTTAGTTATTGACTTTTAATTATCTATAAATTTTTTCAACCGTCAGCTTTAAAAAAAAATCACCATCTTCAATCCTGTAGAAAAGAAAATTAGGTAATTGTATTTTTCCTCAATCTAAGTTTATCATGTTTAAAGTAAAATTAAAATAAAAGTACTTGAACAAATTTTCAAATAATTAAAAGTTAAGGATGAAAACTAGGTAAAAGTAATGATGGAGCAAAATTCTAGTTAAAAGTTAAAAGATTAAATTAGGAAAAAGAAAATTAGGTTAAAAATCCCAAATTTTAAAATATAAGTATCAAAAATTGTAATTAAGAAAAAATGTATTAATTTATATTTTTAAATTCTTCAATTATTTTTTACGAAACTATATTTATTTTCTCAGAAAAATTGTTAAGAAGTCTTAAATATTATTAACTGAATAGAAAGATTTGTGAGAAAACTCGCCCCGCGCCTCTTTCTCTGTATATATATAAAATAAAGGAAATTTTTAACATGAAGTACAAAATTTACCCAACCATTTTCCCGCCAAAAATTGGAGAATCGCGATTCTGGAATCTTCCGCGCCACTCCGTCGCTGCCGTCGAAATCCGTCGCAATGGTAACTGTCCGCTCTCTCTTTGCCTCAATTAATTCTGTTATTTTCGATCATTTCACAACGGCTTCGATGCAATGATTAATTTTCATCTCAACTTTGTTCGATATGGTGTGAATTGCTAGGTTCGATTAGCTCACATTATATTTTCGTACGGATATCTGTTTTTGCAATTTTTTGTATGAACATAGTCATGATTGACTAAAAAACCTAAGCCGATCATAAATTGGTCCATGGCTTTCTGCAAATTGTGTTAGCGAGCTCAGTGCCCTAAGTGTTTGTGAAATTGTCATGAATTGCAATTCGGTTGATGCGCTTTGCTTGGTGCAGTCGAAGAAAAGGGGTCTCTCTTTGGAAGAGAAGCGGGAGAAGATGCTTCAAATCTTTTACGAGTCCCAAGACTTCTTCCTGGTGATCACAATCGTTTACCACTTCGTTATTGCCTACATGATAAAACTGTTTTCTTTCTTTTATCATGTGATTTATTGACTGGTATATATGCTTCTATTCTACTTTTATTTTTTTGTTGTTTAAGCTGAAGGAGCTCGAGAAGATGGGTCCCAGAAAGGGTGTCATTGCTCAGTCTGTGAAAGATGTTGTACAAAGTTTAGTGGATGATGACCTTGTTTCCAAAGACAAGATTGGAACATCTGTAAGTTAACATTCGAACCAATGACGCTTCTTTCCAATAAGGGATCAGTAATGCGTTTCTTGAATAACAAGGGTGTCAGGGAGTATTAGTATACTGTACGCTATCTTTTAATGATCCTACTACCTTCACCCCGCAGGTGTATTTCTGGAGTCTACCTAGCTGTGCTGGTAATCAGGTGAAGTTATGCTGATAAAGCTTTTGCTGTTGTATCATCTTTATGTTGATAAATTGGTCACTGGCAGCAAAGGATATCACTGATATAACACCTCACTATAGCTACCTAGCTGTTAAGCTGGCTATGTTTCTATTGATGCGTCTTCATTTGCATACCCTTAATCGCTATAGTATCTTGATGTAAACTAATTATGACATCATAAAACTCATTCACAGCTTAGAAATGTGTACCGCAAACTTGATTCTGATCTTCAAAACAGTAAAAATCGGCATGCTCAACTTGTTGAGCAATGTCAGGAGCTAAAGAAGGGGCGAGAGGAATCTGTAAGTTATGACATATTTCTTGCTAGATTCCAATTCGCTCTGCTATTGTATAAATAAGAGGCCCGGTTATTGTGTATCCTAATATTGCAATTTTATCAGGAGGAACGAGCGGAGGCCGTTGCAGATCTGAAAGCCGTTGAGCAACAGCACAATGAATTGAAGGTTGGCTTACGGATTATTTGATAGCAAGCATCAACTATGGTGATCAGTATTATGTCAGTTCTGTAATAGTCTATTAACATCTGAAATTTTCAGGTTGAGTTGGAAAAGTATAGAGATAACGATCCGGCTGCCTTTGAAGCAATGAGTTAAGAAAGACTTATTTCTTTATTTATTATTTATATCAGTACATTAGCTTGAAGTTTAGGATGTTAATTCTAATAAATTTGTAGTTTTGGAGTGGTAGACTGATGTTTTGGTATTAAAATTGACAGGAGAAGCAATTGTAGTTGCCCAGGCATCGGCAAACAGATGGACAGGTTCTACCTTCTATGCTTTCTTTCTCCTTTTCCCCTGACTGGAGTTTTATATACGAGGGGAAAAATGGAGTCTCTCGTGTTGTGAAATGTCACATTTCACATTATTATAACGATGCATGTTGAAATTTTGGGATTTAGACAGGGAAGGAAAATATTTATGTTATTTGAGAGATTTATAGATACAAGAGGTTGTACTTATTTATAATTCTAATGATGCTGATAACTCTAAATATGTAACTGCATTAATTATCATTAAGATAAACATAATATCTATTTGTTGACAAATATTTGTAGACAACATTTTCACCCTGAGGCATTGGTGTTCGAACAATTTCCCCGAGGCTAAGGAACAACTTGAAAATTTGTACAAGGAGGTAAGTCATTTCAGTTAAATGCCTCAATACTCAGCTAAAGTGTCATTTGTCAACGCTGCTTTTAGCTATGAAATAGATACACGAAAGGAATGAATGTAACTTGGAAAACATGGCCTTAATATATGTCATTAAATTTGACTATCCTCGTCTCTTTGTTTCTTTGTTTCATATATGGCTTGCTCCTTTTGTCTCCGTGCAGGTTGGTCTAACAGATGATTTTGACTATTTGGAGTTAGTAGCACCAGTCCCACTCAAAGCAGTTGCTGAATAATTACTTAGCCTATCAATGGCCAATTGCTTGTTGTCGTGCTGCTCTCAAATACTGACAATAAAATGCAAAGTTGAGCATTGTCAATGACATCCTCTGAGATGGTAGGTTATTTTCTATTCCCCTCTTTCTGTATTGATCATGAAGTTTGAGAAGCACTTTGCTTCCTGTGGCAAAATATATTGCATTACAGATTATTTATTCTGCCTCTATCCAAGTATTTTGGTCCCCATTTTGAGTTAGGTCGGCGTTACTTGCCTTGAGGAGGCTCCAATCCTCAGTATGATAGATATATAGATCCTTTTCTTTTTTACGTTTGTTTTTATGGATAGAGGAAAAAGTAGGTTGGTGAATGACATAAACTAAGAACTGCTTTATTTATTAGGGAACCATTTTAAATCCTCGGCCACTAACTATCCTCGAGCCACAAGAACTTCGTTTCTTGATATTACACTTTTTTAATCCTGTCAGTTCACTTCTATTATCATGGAACATAATTCTTTTGGCCTTTAAAGGTCAAATACTAAAAAGCTTAATCTCTTGAAGTGACCTATCAAAATGTATAAGTAGAGGGTTGAGTTTTGTTCCTAAATGTAACAATAATTACATTTTATGATGGCTCATTGAAACCAAAACTGATCCTTAGAGAACATGACAATGTAATCAAATTATGTCTATTATCATTATCATTAATATAATAATAATAATAATAATAATAATAGTAATAATAGGGCAAATCTTAATCAATAATGCCTTAGGACACTGATCTTGTAATGTCCTATTTAATAACTAAATTTACTTAAAGGACACGTCACACAATATAATAATACGAGCAAAGATACAGAATAAAGACTCAGTCCTTAAAGATATCCAAGAGTTATAAAAGGAAAGTTTTGAGGCACACCACGATGCCAAATACAAGACCAGGTATGGGTTCTAATGTAACCAGAAACACAGTACTAATCAATATAATACAAGGGCCATAATCCTAGCAAAAGACATAAAGAGCAAAGCCCAATTCCAGTCGACTAAGCAGTGGGACCTCCATCACCTTGATGACCACGGGTAGTTCTTGCATTGTTTTGTTTTATCACAAATAGTCAAACCAGCTACCGAAGAAGAGATACTCAATTCGTTACCATGACTGATAGGATGATCAAGCAAGGCAGTCCATAGACAGTTCCGCTTCTCCTCATCAACAAGTTGATGATCATTGCAAAAAGAGAAGAACCAGACATAAAACACACAACAAACAAACAGAAGGGTAAGGTAGAGCCACAAAGAATAGTTTTATCATGCAATCAGATATGTTTTCACAGTCAAATATACATACATCACCCAAGCATGTTATGACCTTCCAAATAATACACTAAGACTCGACTCGACTTATCCAGATATGTATAATTTAGTCGGATTCAGCGGATGCTTGCACTTGTAGTGGATTTCTCTGCTCACCCCCGAGCTAAGTGTTACAAGTGTTACAATGTCTCAATCCCCCCACACAAGGTTAGCCCTTAATGAGTTTCAGGCCTCCTTCTACTCTTACCACAAGAGTCAGTCCGCTCTATGTGAGACTAACTGACTCCTTAAAGCGTCAGGATGCAACTTTACCTTAAATCCTTACCAAATTATATAGATGGGGCACCACCATGGACTCCCAATAACAGGGGCCATGGAATTACGTCCCGACCACTGAAACATGACCCTGAAATCTCACCTAGAGCCTTCAAGGAATTACGTATTGACCACATACCAATCATTCTCAATCAATCAAGAAAGATTTATCATGCATGTATATATATATATCGCATGCCAGCCCTTTTTAATCAACCTCATTCATATTCCCGATGAATCCATACCAACTCATCATTCTCGATCCATGAATATAAAATCGTACCTCATGCCAATACCATGCCACTTTAATTATCAATGATATCATTCATTTTACATTCCTAAGACCAAACCAACATCTCTATTAAATTCATAATTACATATATGCCATGCATTTCACAAGCCACACACTTTAAATAGAGTGAATAAATAAATTAAGGGTTAAATATGTTTTTGGTCCTTCAAGTTTTAGTGAATTTTGAAATTAGTCCCTCTTCAAAACTTAATACCAATTTAGTCTTTCATCTTTAGAAATATGTGGATTTAATCCTTCTTACCAAATTTTGTTAAGCTTATTTGACATTTTAAACGCATTTTATGATTATATTTGAGTTAACATTGAAGCGAAAACGTGTCCAACGGTATAAATAATTCAAATACTATCATAAAATGTGCTTGAAACGTCAGATAAACTTAACAAAATTTGGTTAAAAGGACTAAATCCACGCATTTTTAAAGATGAATGATTAAATTGGTCAAAAGTTTTGAAGAGGGACTAATTTCAAATTTCACTGAAACTTGAGGGACCAAACACATATTTAAACCATAAATTAATAATTCATAACACTCAAGTGGAGAAAACCACGTGTCCTGCAGCAGATCTCGCTCAAGCCAGAAGTCCTCGCTCAGGCGAGAGGAGTCACCTCGCTCAAGCTACAGAGTCTCGCTTAGGCGAGATCGTGACAGAGGCCTTGTGAGGTTTTCACACACTCACTTAGGCGAGCCCTCCTTCGCCTGAGCGAGACTACCCCTCGCCCAAAGGTGAGGTTCCTCGCCTGGGCTAAGACTGCAGCAGCACACCAAGGCTCTCACACGTTCTCGCTTAGGCGATGTCTCTCGCCTGAGTGAGATAGTGCGTCGCTCAAAACAAGAGCTCTCCGCGTGAGCGAGAGTTCGAGTGTAACCTTGGCCTGCTTCGGCATGACTCGCCTGGGCGAGTCAATCTCGCTTGGGCGAGAGTAACAGGTCTCGCCACTGTTCTTACTGCAGCATCCACAATTTCGCACCCAAACAACAATACAAGCAATCTAATAGTTCATCCACAACACACCAACTATAAATCATGAAACAAGGCAAGACAAACATCAATCGCATTAACGAAGAGGTTCTAGCTTCCCTTACCTGGAATAGCTAAAAATGCCTCGACTCTAAACAGTGGCACGATAACTCTAAGAACGAACTTGTGAACTGAATAAGACAGGGGAACAAAGTTAGGAACTGAGCTTACTACAAAACCCTACTGTAGATACGAAAATAGGCCTAGAGAGGGGAAGCATAAGCTGAGGAATGACTTACGTGGAGTGGAAACTTGGCTTGAGCTAGCTTGAGAAAGGTTGACGGCTAAATCCTAACAGAGCTCTGAAAGGAAAAGGGGAGCGTATGAGGGACTGTTTGCAAAAGTGAAGGCTAAATTGGAGACCCTGACAGCTTTAGGGGTCTTAATACCCTATAGGAAGGTCCTTAAGTCCAACAAATTAAAGGTCAGTCCTTAAAACTTTAGAGCAGAAAACTGAACCTTACAAATTTTAAATGCAATCACATTATTAATTTCAATAAAAAAAAAAACTTTATTTTTTCAACACTAATCAGTATTTTTCTGATACTTGTTAGCAAAGACCTGTATTATATTATTTTACAATGTTGAGACTTGAATTGTGTGTAGTTATGCTCTTGACTTTCATTAGTCAGTGTTTTGTCGTCTGACGAAATGACATTTGCTTTGTTCGCTGATTGATTAGCTTTTTATGGCCACTTGGAAGTTGTTTAACTAACACACCCAAGGTTTGTCGCTTCCGATTGTTAGTTTTAATTTTCATATTAACGGCATTTCCTTGACATTTGTGTTGCTTAAAGAACTTAAACATTAAATAAAATCAAGTGCTTTGGTGAGGATATCACTATCACTCAATCAAATTATTCCTCTCTAATACGAATCCATAAGTATTTTAACAAAAGTATTTTATGTTTTATTTGTTTATTTCTTTGGCATGTATTTCGTAATTTTAATTTTAAAACAACTTTATTTAACTAGTCCCAAATATTCTTCCTCCACTATCTTAAATTACTTTATTCTTATCTTTGTCCATTCATTTTAGTTTTCTTAACAGCTTCCAATAAATTTTTCACGTGTTTTTAAATGAATTTTAATATATTAAAAAAATTCGACAAATATTTAAATTAATATTTTATCGCAATATAACTTATTCATCATAATAACTATAAAATATAACACATGTTTTATGCTCATTACACATTCTTAAAATACAAGTCAATGTGAATTCAAAAGGAATCGATTACAACCAATATCTATCCGTTACTACCTTGTTGAAAGTATATATCTAATTACCTTTCGTTTCCATGCTTGAAAAAAAAACGTGGATTAATTTATATTTACGGTATCAGCAGATATTCCTTAATTTATATGTTTATTTATAAACTTCTAATAAAATTACTTAAAATTGTTTTTTAAATATAAACATGAATTAAAAATTTATCCCAAAATATAACTTATATAATAATATCGTATCAAAAATATTGATATAAATAAAGTCAGTCTTTTAAGAAAATAAATTCAAATTCGTTACGTTGAAAAATATAAGTTTTTAAAAATAATTTTATTTTTATAAATTTAAACAGAAGCATAAATAATATTTTTCTTTTGATAGTTTTATTGGTTAAAAATATATTATTCTAAATTTTGAGTTAATTATTAAAAAGATAAGAGGTTAGAAATTGATACAGAAAATAAATGATATGAATTTGGGGATTTTACGTAATCCCTAAAATATTCGTAGTTGAGAACCTTGATGCCAATTCAAAAGTGATTCATTTATCTGTACATTATGATAAGCTGATCTGTATCTTTTAGTTCTCTACCTGTAACTGCTGTAGATTATATTATCACATTAATATCAACATAACAGCATGATTGTGTTGAGAACTACACACAGAGACCAACGCAACGGTTGGTTGTTTCATTTGACGAGTTTGAAAGCAAAAAAATAAAGTTTTAAGTTTGATTTCAAAATTTTGAAAAATAAATACAGTTGTATTCTACACATTCTACCAATGAATCTGTGCCAGACTGGCAGCAGCTGATACAAACAAAAACATAAAAACAAAGCATCTTCATTGGTTGGACCAGGTCTTACCCCATTCTATACTCTACACCCACACTGTGTAACGTGCAGGCAATACTCACCCTACACGTGTCACACATCAGCGGCTACTCTCCCCCTCTTCTCTTCACTTATATTGCTACACAGAGTGGCTTCTACTTTGCCAAGATTCTCTCAACCAAACCAATCTTCACTTTTTTTTGTTCCTTCTTTCCTTATAAACCATTCAACAACCTTAGCCTTTGAGGTGCAACTGCAATGGAGGTTTTAAGGGTTCAGGTTTTTCTCATGTCCCTTATAGCTCTTGCTTTCTCTTCTCTGCCTTCTTCCATCAATGCTCAGCTCCTTCCTCCTGCACCTGCACCTGCCCCTACAAGTGACGGTATGTATGCAATGCACCTCTTCTCAATTTTCTCTTTTTAGGTTTTTCTTCTTCTTTTTTCATTTATTCCCTTTTCAACGTTGGTCATGATGTCTGAATTGAAATTGGGTGTGCAGGGATTGCAGTGGACCAAGGAGTGGCCTATGTTCTAATGCTGCTGGCTCTGGTTCTTACTTACATCATTCACTGACCTTTGTAAACCTCATTCATCTATTCACTGCGTTTTTCCTTTGTATCATTCTCTATTGTATTTATTTCTTCTTCTCTATTCTTTCAAAGAAATTCTTTTTTGCTATGTGTGTCTCTGATGTCCGCAAATTTCTTATTTTTATTTATTTAGTGGTATTCGGTGGTCTAACCTAATTTTCTGGTTGCACACACCACTCTCTCTTTTCATGAGTCTTAGAGAAATTTCTTTTGCTTTTTTGGGTCCTTTTGCTTCTTAGAAAAGTAGTTCTAAAACACAACCTTTGGTTGCTGAGATTCCAAGGTTGAAGATAAACCCAACTCTCCGCAAAAACGGAATTTTAAATGTGGGATGTGGTTAAAATCAAAGTAGTTTATTTCATCTCCACAATGTCTTGATTAAGTGCTTATTTATGGGATGAGAATGTCATAAATTCCAAAGGAAATTTTAAATTTCAATCGTTTCAAAATAAGTCAAAAGAATATTACTATTGTTGGTTTTGACACACACATAAAAATATCCTGCTTTCATTTAGCATGTTTAGTTAGGTCCACATCCCAAACAATTTTGTTTTGAAGGAGTATCTAACCGGTGATACAGATAATTTTGTAGTTCTTGAATTTCAACGTTTTCCAAAATTCATTAGCATAAACCCATAATTTGAACGATTAGTGAATTTGAACGTGTAGAAAATGAAGAGCACTCACTGCCACTAAGTTCATAATGTTATCGGCTAAGTAAACGGGTTGTGAATGTGATCATCTGACCAGGATTCAATTTGCTATTTCCACCTTTGGTAGATACAATCTTAAAACTATTTGGTATTAACCAAAGAAGTTCTTCAGTATGTCTATGTAAAAAATTTATTATAAGAATTAAGAGAAACGATTTCTGTGAACTGAAACTTTTCAATGTTAACAAATGCACATGTGCAACTTTGTCTTAACAAGGACAGGGATGACAAAAGCTACTCACCTAAAACCTAACCCATCCGTTATTTTTATTTTATATATTTTTTATGTTTATACTTAAATTTTTCTAGAAATATAGATAAGTTACTTTAGTAGTTAAATTTTTTAAACTATAAAGTAATTAAATAAAATTTTCAAACTATAAATTTAACTTAAGTATAGTAAATGTTTAAACTTTAATTTTTAAAAGCATTTTATATTTGAATTAAAATACAATGAATAAATTAATATATAAATTATTCAAAATGTATGTAAAATTAAACTTATAAGAAATTATTATCTCACAAATTCATTAAAACTTGACTGGTGTGAAAATAAGTAACAATTTAAAATTCAACCCAAGCCTATCCTCTGCTTCAATCCACTGTCATGCCAAGTTGTAGAATTCCTATAATTCTTT
>Ga0214543_1000344_pt1 | contig 74950 bp, 37 predicted proteins | sample CNSS2metaG_FD_160094 | JGI IMG/M metagenome (GOLD analysis project Ga0214543, IMG submission 160094) | Root nodule microbial communities from cowpea collected in UCLA plant growth center, Los Angeles, California, USA - CNSS2 | ecosystem: Host-associated > Plants > Roots > Nodule | place: USA... | reverse complement strand
AAGAGAAGATTAGTTTAAAATTTCAACTTCAACATTTTATTATTGATGCTCCTAACCATCCAGATTTGAAGAATTTATCAACCATGCTTGAATTATGTCAATCTTTGGCAAGAACAGGAAAGTCAAGGACATTCTACTTGATTGATCGTTTAATTCGTCTTATTTTAACTCTTCCTGTCTCTACAGCTACAACAGAAAGATCATTTTCTGCAATGAAGATTATCAAAACAAGATTGCGGAATAAAATGGAAGATGAATTTCTTGCCGACAATATGATTATTTACATTGAAAAAGAAATAGCTGAAAATTTTAGTTCTTATTCAATTATTGATGAGTTCAGGGATCTGAAGGAACAAAGGGCAATCTTTTAGATATTTGTGATTTTTTTTTAGTTATCGTTATACTGAGTTATGTATTCATTTTTATTGTGTTAGTGACAATAATGAAATGTATAAATTTTGGATGTATTATTTGGGCTCCCCCAACAATGTTGGTCAAGATCTGCCACTGAGAGAGACGATGAGAGAGACAAAACTCCTAGAAAGAAGTCAAAGAACTCTAGAAAAGTTATTTCTAAAAAAATAATCTATTTTTTAAAATAATGAAACTCATTTATAATAATTTTATATATGCTTAAAACCTTTTGATATTAAAATAATCGAGTCTCGCTAATTTTAAACTATTATCACTTTTAAGACACCTTTCTAAGATCTTACAAAAGCCAAAATTGATTTCACAAATAATATAACATTTTTTAAATATTATTTTTTATTATAATTATTTATTACTTTTTATGAAGGTTAATAAATTGATTTTTTAAATATTAGAATGTTATTTAATAATTTTAAATGATTTTAATTTTAACTTATATATTTACCAATTATATAAATTCACACCGAATTTTTATTTATTATTCTTAAAATAATAAATATATAAAATAAGTTAAAAAAATAAAATATGTTTAAAGGAGTCATTCCGCCTAAGTTGAATTTAATTAAAAAATTATAATTTATTAAAATGAGCCAGTTAAGTTCATTCATATAATATAACTGAATGCTTGAAACGGATTTACTAAGTTTATACCCATACAAATGTCTAATAATAAGGTGATGATATAACGTAAAAAATCAATTAATTATTGATATACCTTTTCACAAAAAAAATTCTAGACTTTATTCTGTACAGTTATAAATGTCAAATTCGTAACTTTTTTATTGTAACGCATGCGATAATGTCCTTCGTCATTGCGTTAACAACACTCATGAAAAAGATCTAAACAAAAAAGTAGATTGTGATATCTATTGGAACCAAAAACTATATTTCAATTTTAGAAGACAAAATAAAGACTTAAATTTAAAGAACAAAAAATATTTAAACATTAAATTACTTACAATACAATTTACCTTTTTAAATTGTATTTAAATTAGGAAGATCTGTATTACTTTATTTTAGTTGAATCGGAATAAATTACAGAAGAAGTTTCCATTTTATAACAATAATTAAATTAATTATTAATGAAATAACTCTATTTATAGCAATCAAATTAGTCATGAGGTAACATTGTTTGATAATTGATTCAATTACTATTAAAACATCTTTTATCACAATTAATTTGATTATTCACTATTAATTTAATATGTCAAAAATTAAAAATTAATTTAATGAAGGAGAGTTAATTGAATTAATTCGGATGTAGAGATTATAAGGAATAAAAAAAGTACCGAGAATATTAATCTCGGTTAAATAAATATTATTTGATAAGACAAATATTTGAAATAAGAAAGAATTTATATATGTAAGTTATGTTTATTCTCTTCATTCCCAAAATTATTTATGCCTCTTTTTATAGAAAAAAAAAAAACATAAATAAGTTGTAAGGTTTCTCGTTCAGAGTCTAACAATTTGGCATTATGTTCTCATTCCAAACAAATAATATATCTTAGTAAATCCTCCATGACGTAGGCATGCTCATGTTGCGTCTCATCATTTAACTATAACCCCATTAGACTAACCACCATCTTTTGCTATGTTTCTTGGGCCAATTTAGCTCTTACTATTGCCATGGACCCTCTTAATCTTGTATTCGGTCTTTGGCTTTCATTTATGAACTTAATAATTGTTAAGAGCTCTAACATTAATCGATAATGTCCACATCATTCCCCGTTCTTCAAAAAGTCATAAAATTAGTCATCATTAGTCAATTAATAATAAATTTTGTTGCAAACCTTTCAGAGAAAGTCTTGAACCAATTTATTAAGTGTCATTGTAACATATAATTGGTCTTGGAAGCATGCATTGGAAGATTATAACAAGGTCATAACAGAAAAACATGAGTTCAATATATTTTTCGTACAAAAACTATTATAACAAAATTTATTTCGTCTTTAAACTAAATTATAAAGTATTTCATTCATATACTTTATAAAAGTCATGTAAAACATTCTTCCCAACAAACAATACGTGGAGGTTTATAATATAATCTATTATAGAATTTTATTTGTCACATAAAAAACATTGCACATACTATTTGTTGGAGATGATATTTTGCATGACTTTCATACAATATAGAAACTAAATACTTTATAATTTCAAAATCCTTGTCATTGTAGTTGAAATGAAAAAAGGGAACTAAAATGCACAATGCCACCAGCATCCTTCTTCTTCTCTCATTTTCGACCTAATTATGGTGAATACGAGATGTGGAGGATTTTTCAGAGGTGGGGAAAGGTTTAGGAGGTTTTTAAAGATTTGGTGTTGTGAGATTTGTTGGAGTGTCTAATCCGATGGGCCTGGAAAAGAAATTAGATAATATTTGGATAAGCAATACCAAGATCCATGTAAATAGGCCAAAGTACCAAAAAAATACAATTTTACCAAAACCAATGGGATGGACGAACAAAGTGGTTGGAGAAGCAATAAGAAGGGAATTGTCGAGATATAATTGCAATAACATAGAGTGCTAGTGTCTCTAGAATGACTGAAAATCTGGCATAATTGCAAGCAGTATATTCTAGATAGAACAATATCAGATCATTGCACAATAGTGGTAAAAACTTCACTACTTGATTGGGGCCTAAAACCATTTAAAGCCTTAGATGTGTGGTAGTCAAGCACAAGTTTTAGGGAAATCATTAAAAGTCTTGGGAAATGTATAAGGTGAATGGAAGTTGTATATACATTCTTAAAGAGAAATTAAAAAGGTTAAAATAGGTTCTGAAAGAATGGAATAAAAAGGTTTTTGGGGATGTACAATATGAATAAGAAAAAGATCATATATAAAATAAGTGAGTTAAACATAAGAGATGAGAAGAATGGACTGGATGATCAAAGTAAGTTAAAGAGAAAATAACTATTTGTAAATCTGGAAATAGTAAATTCTATAATTGAAACAATACAAAATCAAAAGTCCAGATCAAGATCGTTAGGTGTAGGGGATATGAACACAAGGCTCTTCCATTTGACAACTAGATGGAGATCAATGCAAAACATGATTAAAGGAATAAACATTCAAAATGAGTGGTGTGAGGATCCCCAAATAGTAAAGAAACAAGTTAAAGAGTTCTTTCAAACTAGACTTTTAAAAAGTTCAGAGGTGAGAATACGGCTGGGAAATATAGTATTTCAATCTATCACTAAACAAGACAATTGCATGCTAACCAAAAGTTTTTCTGAAGTGGAAATAGAAAGCAACATGGAACTATAAGAGCTCTAAAAGCCTAGGACTTGATGGCTTCAATTTTAGTTTCATAAAATATTCTTGGTATACTATCAAGGAGGATGTGGGAAGTGCAGTTAAGGATTTTCATGCTTAGGAAAATGGCCAAAAGGAACTAATGCGTCATTTATCTCACTAATACCAAAGGTGGATAATCCACAACATTTAAATGAATATAGACTTATATCACTAGTGGGTGTTATATCAAGATATTATCTAAAATACTATCAAATAGACTTAAGAAAGTGTTACATAAGGTGATAAACCAAAAACAATATGCTTTTATTAAAGGTAGAAGGTTACTAGATTCTGTAGTAGTTGATAATGAAGTGGTTGATGAAATTAAAAAGAAAAAGCAAAGTGGGGTGGTGGTAAAAGTAGACTTTGAAAAGGCATATGATTCAATAAATTGGGAATTTTTGTTCTGTATGTTGGAAAGATTATGATTTTGTTCAAAATGGATACAATGGATAAAAGGTTGTTTAGAATCTACATCTATTTCGGTCTTAGTTAATGGAAGCCTGATAAGTGTCAAGAATAAGTAAATTTTTCATTTGAAATTTAACAATTATCATGTATCAAATTATGCCATTTGTGTACAAAGCAAACCTTCTTAGCTTAAGATACATAATGAAATATTGAGAAATAGAGTTTTATGAATTATAATGATATTTTGTTGTTTTGCAGTAAAGATAAAAGAAAATAGCAAGTATGCAACTGAGCCACTAGAGCTGAGCCATGGAAGTAGAAAAACCAAAACAACATATTTGAATTGTCTGGCTGAGCACAAACAATGGAGCCGAGCCTCGTGAGGAAACCCTCTTTGCAAGAAAACTTGGAGCCCAAATCCACGAGGCTGAGTAGCCAGGAAAACCCTTCCAAGAAGAAAAGGTCACGTTCTAAGCACAAGGATAAGGGCCTGAGCTGAGAAGGAAATCCACTTGTGAAGTAACCTCTGTGGCTGAGCACCGAAAGTTGGACTGAGCACCACCTAAAAATTCCTATAAATAAATACCTTGGGTCCTCATTCTAGGCATTGAGTGGAGGCTCCACAATGTAGCAATCAGATAGAATAGGGTATGTGAGGCACATAGGAGGTGCTCTTAGTGTAAATCTTATGTGTAGATGTTGCTGGAATTGCATTGTAATGTTCTATGAGTAGCTGAACTCCTTTGTGTCCAAGTTTGATGTAATCAATTCTGATTATATTCACCTCTACTTCTTGTTTGCTTTCATTCAATTGTTTGTGGTTTGATTTATGCTTAATGATGACTTGATCACTCATCTTATTTCACGGGTTTGATTTGAGTTGGAAGATTTGTCTCAACTTGTGTGGATGAATTGACGACTCATCCTATTTCACTGGTTGGGATTGAGTTGAAAGAGTGATCTCAAACTAAGGTCCAATCAATCATCATGCCTGTACTAGTGCTGAATTAGTAGCCATAGGGGATGTTGGAGGAGAGGGTCTTTCACATTAAAGTAAGGATTCATTCTACTAGGAGTTAAGGAATAATACTGGGTTTGAAGTCCTTAGGTTCTAGTGTATCAAGGATGAACCTAGATCTACATAGAAAGAGTATTCATAGGACATTAAATGATTTACAAAGTAAGTAAACAAGATGAGATGAAATCAATTCATAACCCCTACTCCACTCAATATATCTAATAACTATTATCTATTTTTACTTGCACTCTCTATTACAAACATAAAACCCAAAAATCAAACTACCAATATACTTGTTAAATTCATAGGATACAACACTTGTTGATATTATTATGTACCAATACACTTGTTAGGAAATGGTTGTTGTGAAACGGTCACCAAAGCCCAACGGAGGAATTTAAGCCAACTAAAGGATTAAAACAAGGAGATCTCTTGGCCCTATTTCTATTCTTGATAGTGGCAGAAGGTTTATCGGGACTAGTTAGGCAAGCGGTGGACAAAAACTTGTTAAAGGGTATAAAGGTGGGTAAAAAAGGAAATAGACGTAAACATGCTCCAATTCGCTGATGATACACTATTCTTTTGTTAGGCAAAAATCCAAAATATATTGACTATTAAGCGTATCCTACGAGTTTTTGAATTGGCATCATAGTTGAAGGTTAACTTTCACAAATTCAAAGTGGGGGAGCTAGAATAGATAAATATACAATTAACTGATTCTCAATATTACTGAACTACAGAAAAATGGGTGTTCCTTTCACCTACTTAGGCATGCCTGTAGGGTTAATCACAAAAAGAGTGATCTTTGGAAAGCTATGGTACAAAAGACCAGGCATAAACTAACTAAGTGGATGGGGAAAGTTTTGTCGTTTTCTGGCTGAATTGTGCTCATAAAATCAGTCATTACAACATGACCTCTATTCTTTTTTTCCATGTTTCGAATGCCATTAAAAGTGCCAAATGAAATCTAAAGAAGAGGGTGACTAAAGAGTTATTGATCTAGAAGCTTTTAAGTTGGCCTTACTCGAAAAATGGAACTGGAGAATGGGAATGGATAAAGGTGGCTTATGGAAAGAAATTATGGAATCAAAGTTTGCATCTTGGAGGACAATAAATAACATAACCGAAAATAAATGAGTCTTGGTGGCTGAGGGGCCTTAGGAAAGCTTGTGGTAAAGGACAAAAATAGAATTTGTTTGATAATAATATCTCTTGGATTAGAGGAAGGGAAATAATATTTAGTTATGGGATGATAATTGGTTAGGTGAGTCCTCTCATAAAAAGATTTTCAAGGATGTAAGCTAATTCTCTTATAAAGCCTAAAGTGAGAGAGATAGGAAAGTGGAATAGTGAGGTATGGGAGTGGAAATTTCAATGGCAAAGGGAATGGTTCGAATGGGAAAAACCTCATCTTACTATTTTTTTGCACAAGTTATCTTATTGTGTTTTAGATATGGGCAAGGAAGATGAATGAGTTTGGAAGGATAATCACATTGATATATATACAATGAAATCAACTTATAACAAAATCACAAAAAAGAATGGTTAATATACATGATGACCTTTTGGACAACTTTAGAATATTAAAGCGTTACCAACTGCTCTACACTTTGCATGAAAGTAATCATGAACTCGTAATATGCGATAACCTCATCCTTAGAGGATTAAGTGTGAGTAACAATGTGTTTGTAATGTGTGGAAAGTGTGAATACTCAATGAATCATTTATTCTTTAGTTGCTCGATTGCTTAGAAGATATGGAAAATGTGTGATAATTGGGTAGGCATAACACCTTTAGACAAAGAACCACTTCCTTCAGTTTTGTTTTGTTTACCTGGAATAAGTAAGAAAGGTAATAATACACTTTGAAAATGTATATGAATTGTTATTATTTGGACTATTTGGATACATAGGAATAAAATCAATTTTGGGAATAAAGGATAGAAAGGAAGTATTTAACTAAGTTCAAGTTAAAACTTGACGTGATAACCAATAAATTTCAAATGCGAGATTTTCATAAATGTTTTACGAATGTGTATGAAAGTTTTCTTAATAAAATTAAAATTTCTCTAAAAATATTAAATATCGAATATTATATATTTTTCAAATCTGTAAATCCCGTACACTTTCCAATCAACTGATTTACAATTCTGGCAATATTTACAACAAAATGTTAAGAACAATTTTCTAATATAGAATTAAATATTAACCTAATGTGAAAAAAATTCTTTACAGTTCACTGTTGGCGGTAAAGAAATTTCCTGATGACATTTAACGTAAAAACAAAACTTTCTAAAAGTAACTAATATTTTAAATATTTTAAAAAAATTCAGAACGAAACAAGTAATAAAACCCGTTAATATAAAAAAGTATAACATTTTTTTATCATATTATAAAAAATTATTGAATAATAATTAATTTTAGTAACCACAATAATTAATAACTGACTAATTTAGATACCAATTTATAAACTAAAAATTATTAATAATTAAAATAATTTTAAAAAATTATAATTAATCTCTAAATTTGTAATTAAATAATTTTTATTGTGAATTAATCTTTAAATTGATCACTAACATTAGTTACCAAAATTTTAACTATCAAAACCCTAAATTTGTCTCAATACAGGTCTTTAAATATCTTTGTTGTTACTAAGAATTTTTGTAGTGTATTTGATTTACTCACATCCTTCGTCTAGCAAGTGCAAGAATAACAAATCACATAGAAAAAGATCGAATAGAGAGAGAGAGGTGAATGGATTTCAAAGTTGATACTTATTGGTGTGTTTACATATGGTATGAAAGATCTATATTATTATCTAGCACTAAATAACCACTTTCAACTCCACATTATTCCTTGTGTTATACACAATACTACATACAATTTCAACTTAGCTTTATTTTTCTCTTGACATTCTAAAGTATCACTATTCACATTTCTCTTTTACATTATTGCACCAACCAAGCTATTCCTTGAAAATGACATGAAACACATAACAGGGAAACAGCTAGGGCACAAACAAAGCAAGAAATATGTATATAGATCTCAGGCCCACCCTATATACGTGTACACTGCAATTTTTTTTGTTGTACAACTAAATAAATCTAGCTAGAACAATTGACAATTTTTTTTAATAAAAGCAAGAAAAGAAGGAAGAAACAATGAGAGTAATATGAAGAAAAAACAAGTAAAAGGGCTTGTAGAAAGAGAGTGCAAACAAGTATGTTTAAGGTACTCGTTAAAGTTTTTTTTTTTTTTAAAAAATGCTATTGATTCACTTTATTATAGTAGTTTCTAGTGATCATAATTTTAAAAGAAAAAAAGAGATTTATTTGGTGGTTTTCTTTAACCAGCATCCTTAATAGAGACTTGTTTACACAATTGGAAGGAAGAAATAAGGAAGCTCGAAAAAGGGATTAAGATTTAATGTGTGTTTGGAAAGCTACTTAAGCTGAGTTTTATGTGTTGTGAGGTGGATCTAATGAGTTTCTTAAACTTGGAAATCAAGGGAAGGGAAATAGGACATGTCTTGCATCAAACCCTCAAAGTCCCATTCTCCCATTCTAAAGTTTTCCCCTTGCCCATGATTTCCAAAACCAAATAAATCCTCTACAACTACGTTGTTGGAGGTTTGAAAATTACGATGATGATGATGATGATGGTGATTATCAGTGTTACTGAAGCAACTGTTCTTGAAGTGGTTGTTGTTATGGCTTTTCTCATCAATTGGGGTACTAGAATTCTCCTCAATGCTTCTACTCTCTAGTGGAGGAAGGGAAAAGTCGCTTTCTAACCCCATTTTATTAGGTTCCAATGCCCCATAACCACCATGAACAACCCCATCATCATGATCTACCATACCAACTTGTGTTAAGCATGCAGCCATGTTGTGAAGGAAACCGGCTGCGCCGGTGGTCATGTCATAGCGGTTGGACAACAAGGGAAAGGGGTCAAATTGGTCGGTTAGTGGCATGTTATTGGCTTGCATGGATTGCATGGATGATGATGATGTTGATGAGGAGGAGTCCATGCACATGGTCATGAGGTCATGCTGATCATTCATCGCCATTATCCCCCCCATGACATCTCCAGGGTCTGATGTGTCACTGTTGTTTGGTGATGAAGTGTTGTTGTTGTTGTTCATTTTCAACCTTTTCTTCAGTGTGGAGTTCCAGAAATTCTTGATTTCATTGTCAGTGCGACCAGGAAGACGTGCAGCAATCTGAGACCATCTGATATTCACAACTTCAAAATGGTTAAAACAAAGAACAATGATATTGTGACTATTAAATTTTGACAAATTTTTTTTTACAACATGAAATGTCATTTCTTAAGTGATTTTGGAATATTGAGAAAAAGAAAATAAAAAAATGGAAACCAATTAGAAAAATACACCTAAGGTTGTAAGAGAAAGTTGTCAAAATTTAGTAGTCAAAAAATCATTTTTCTAAAAGAAAATCAAAAATCACGGTTTTCAACATAGTTTTGTTAATTTTTTTAATCATAGTTTTTAGGGTTAAATAAGTTTTTGGTCCCTCAAGTTTCAGTGAAATTTGAAAACACTTTTGACCAATTTAATACATGACTTTAGTCATTTCAACCAAATTTTGTTAAGTTTATCTGACATTTCAAGCGTATTTCATGATAGTATTTTGTTTATACCGTTTACATTTTCGCTTTAATATAAACTCAAATATTATCATAAAATGCGTTTAAAATGTCAAATAAACTTATCAAAAATTTAGTAAAAAGGATTAAATTCATGCATTTTTAAAGATGAAGAACTAAATTGGTATAAAGTTTCGAAGAGAGACTAATTTTAAAATTCACTGAAATTTGAAAGATAAAAATATATTTAACCTTAATTTTTAATTATTTTTAAATCTTTGAAACTAATTTTATAACTCTCAAATATGTTATGTTAGTATATTGTATCGACGTGTCTGATAGATACACAGATACTGGTGTGATATCAGTGTCTTATATCAATATATAAGTACCTAAATACTGTTAATTGTTGAAGGAGTCATAAGATTTATTAAATAAAGAGTGAAGTATACGTCATCTCGTGAGCTTCAATAATTATAGCAAATAAAAGTTGTGTTGAAAAAGTATTGTTGACATGTGTTTAATATTTAATAATATTGATGGTTTAGAAAAGATTTTCAAAGATTTCTAGTGAATAGTCAAATGTATTATGGGTCAGGTCATCCTTAAGCAGAAAGCTAAACCATGATAGTTAAGGCAAAACTCCTGAAATGCTTATAGTCTACGTCATTTTATATATGTAGTTATACATGTTCACATCTTATATATAAAAACCTATATTCAGTCAATGTCTTAATACAAAAGATCTTACAAGGTTTTTTTTAATCAACAAAGAATATATATATATAAATTAATTAGATACCGTTTACAAGTTAAATTAATCTTGATGGACAATTGTTGACTTCTTTATTAAAGTCATTTTTTGTTTATCCATTAAATCTCCATTTTAATAAAAAAAGTTTAATCTGTTTAAAGCACCTGCAATGGTAGAACCATGATAGAATTGCTTCGATTTTTAATGGACTATATTTATAATGTGACATGAAATTCAAAAACTAAAAAACGTTTTCTCCAATTAAATGAAATCTTCTAACTGTTTTACCATTCTTAAGAATCTCCAAGAGTTGTAGGTTATGTAAGTAATTTTTCTCACATAAAAGTTGTCATTTTAAGTTTAAAAGTTGTAAAGAAGAAAAAAAAAAAAAACTCTGTAAATTTAGTAAATGTAGGTGCCATTTAATTATAAAAGCCACCAAAAATGTGTTAAGCACTCCTTTAAGTATATAAAAATAAAGATTCTCTTATTTGGTAATTAATTAGGTCTTTTTGATTATATGAAATTATATAGGAAGGAAGCTTCGACCTAATAACCAGGTTTGATTGGATTTTTTTTTTCAGTAAGAACAATATAAGTAAAAACTTAAACACAAATGAAATAAGTTTTTTTTCATAAATAAAAATTATTTAATGTATAAACCAATAAAAAAATCTCTCATTGTTTTCATATTTTAAGTTGTGTATAATTTAATTTTATAATTTACAAAAAAAAAAAAAACTCATTTAATTTTTTCCAAGTATACAACCGATCTACACCCGAAATCATGGAATGCGAAAAGGTAAGAGCTTTGAGGTAATTAATTAAGAAAGTTGGCATTAATGCAATGATGTAAGAAAGTATGCATACCTGTTTCCAAGAATGGAGTGCAAGTGAATGATGAGTTCTTCCTCTTGGGGTGAGAATGCACCACGTTTGAGATCAGGTCTGAGGTAGTTGATCCAACGAAGACGACAACTTTTGCCGCACCTTTGAAGCCCAGCATTTCTCGCAATGTCACTCCAACATCCTTGTCCCTTAGTGATCATGTACCTTATCAGTTTCTCATCTTCCTCAGGCGACCACAACCCTTTTCTTAGCTTGCTCTTATTAATGTTGTTGTTGTTGTTGGTGGTGGTGTTGGTGGTGGTGTTAATGGTGGTGGTGTTGAGTTTAATGTCTTTTCCCATGATGTCAGGTTTCCTCATTTGGCAGAAAGGGTTGTGAGGGATCGATGTGTGAAAGGGTTGAGGTGAGGCCCTTATGAAGTGGGTTGTGATGGAGATCTATGAGAAAGCTATATAGGTGAATGATGGTTGTGAGGGACAGAGAGAAGGCTTCATGGGGTGGGAATGGTGAATAATGATGATGATGATGATGATGATGGTTTTTGTGGGGTTTGCTTAAAATATGAATATCAGAAATGAGATTGTGTTTGTTTGTTGGTTGATAGGTAGAGTGGAAAACGGATTGGAGGGGGACCTCCTTAACCAAGAGAGTGTGATCAACAGAAAATTAAGATTGTTGGTCTTCTTGTCTTTGACTCAATTCTTGTCTTTTTTCATTTTACTTCACTCACAAGGTAATCATACTCTTTTATGCTATGGAACACAAACTATTTTGCTTCCACTTCACATAATATACTCTCTTTCTCTTTCATCACTAAAGCTTTTAAACTTCAAATTCACGTGTGTTGATATATATACCAGTGAGAGAGAAGAGAGTTTTTAATATAATGGGAAAAGTGTGGCATGCTTGAGAAAAGTGTTTGATAATTTTTTGAAATTGTTTTGTAGTTGTGTGTAACTTACATTCTTTGCATGAGTTTCATTAGGGGGGCTAACCACTCATTGGCATACTTCTGAAGCAAACAATGTACACCTCCGTTCAAAGCAATGCCCTTTTCATACCATAAATTTATCATTTTCCTTACCACCAATTATCTTCCTACAACTACAAACTAACCTCAATTAAGCAAAGGAATAATATATTACTTTATTTTATTTTACACAAATTAGTGGTTCACAATCATCAAATTTTAAATTTATAAAGATGTGATAATTAATAAAAACAACACTTATAGATATGGTTTTATGACTTTGAGCTGTTAAGTACAAAAGCTTTTATTACCTTCTAATCTTCTTTAGTGTTGTTAACTTTTAACCTGCAGAAGTTACTGCTCAATGATGATGGTTGCAATGAATTTGCAGTACTTTGAAGACTGTTATTAATGAGTGCTATTTGTTAAAAGTTGGTTGCTTCTTTAAAGATAGTGAAGATTAATAACCGATGAAATTTGAAGAACACTTGTGGATAAATTTAGGTTGTTTTATTTCATCTTGTTAAGATTACTTAACTGTATGGATAAATTTAGGTTGTTTTACATCATGTTGCTCCATCTTTGACAAGGACTTCTACTTGCCCTTCAAGAACTCTATACGTGTATTTCTTATCCATAGTAACTACCTCACTTCATCTTTTGTTGAATTTTTTTTACCAAATCTTATGAAGCAAGCTCGTTTAATTCAACTTTCAAAACTGGTTTATAAGTTTAAATTAGACTTCCAAATTCACTTTTTAAGATGATATCAGATTATCTGAAACCTATTATAACGAGGTTTATTAATTGTTAAACCTATTATATCATCCGTTATTAGATTGTTATGGACTATTCATTAATATTTAGTCTCATGTTCAATGTATGCATGTCTCGATACGAGGAAGTGTGTTGGAGATCACACATAAACTATAGATAAAATTAATTTATATTATTAAGTGGATGCAAATTTTACTTTACAAGTTAGTTTTATGAAGTTGAGTTAGACTTTAAATCTACTTATTAAAAATAAAATAACGTTAATAGTCTAAAAATCTTTATAGTAATCTAACCATTATATACACAATAGAAGAGTACAAAACTTGAAGCCGTTGTGCATGTACAACATGGTAGAACCTCTCTTCTAAGAAAGTAAATCTGGTACAGGTTTCATAAAAATGACACTGTTTTTGGCAAATGGAAATTCAAACCTAAAGCTTAAGCTAAAAACCATAATAATTAGGAAGATCCATGTGACAAGATTTTTTTTGAACTATGTGGATAAAATATGGTTACATTCCATGATCCATCCTTTTCTCCCTGGCTTTCAAAGTACATTTCCCCTACACAGATTCCCTTTCCATTACCTAATTACCTTTGAGACAAGCCAATTAGTTTGCAGAAAATATTTCATGAAAACCTAAAATATTATATCTGTCATGGGGGAGTCTTTATCAATTCCTGCATATTGCAGGGGCAATATGGTTAATATTATTTATGTCTTCTCATTGAACTTCCACAATCTTCTGAGGAAAAAGTGTAGCTGAAACCTCTCCTCATGTATACTCAAATGTTTCAAAATCATCATATCTATCTACAGCTGTGTAGGGAATAAGAGGGAGAAAAAAACAATGATCCAAAATCATCTTATAATGCTTCTTTTATGAGGGTGTCCCAAGCAACATTCTACTTTGTTATCAAGACAAGAAAATACAACTCATATATATGTGATTTTGCATTACACTTTGTACTACATAATAAGAATGTGTTACTAGAATGTTGAGGCCAAAAAGTAGTTCAACTTTAAAACAAAAAATCATGACCTGAAAAGTGAGAACACTTGGAAAGAAATATTATATGGAAGTGTACAAGGTTGAGGGGTCACCATAAAAAAAGGGCTAAGATACAAATTCAAAATCAAGTTTTTGTGAAATTTTTAGGGACAAAAAATATATTTTATTTATTTATTATTTTTATATGATTTAGGTTTCTATTTAGGGTTAAATAATAATCAGATGGGGGATATAAAACAGATTCTTCTGCGAACAAAGTGATCCATGCTGAAATTAATCCGTGCTTAAGGTCTTCAAATTTCGGATTTTGTGAAATTAATTAAATTGGTTAAAATGAATTTAAAACTTACAAAATTTTGTAAGTTAATCTCATTTTTATTCTATATTTTTTAAAAGATTAATTTTTTCTCTCCAAACTATTATATAAAAATGTGTTTTGTTTTTAAATTAAGTTATAAATTATTCCATCTCTCAACTCTATGAAAATTATGTAAAATCCATTTGCAACAAACGATGTGATGTATTTTTCATATAATAAATAGAGTTCTACAATGAATTATAATATAATCTTTATATGCTAGAGAAAAATGCTTTATATGACTTTCAAAATTTAAAAACAAAAATAATTTACAATTTTATTTAGAAATAAATATATCAAAACGTTTTATAATTGTGTGAGAAAAAAAAAAGAACATATTTAACTATTTTTTAAATATCAATCAAACAGAAAAGGTATATTAAAGAAGTGAACTAATATATAATAACACTCCTAAAATGTCTCCAAAACCTTAAATTCATAGTCTCTAGGTTCAATCATCCCTGGCTTACTTTTGGCTTTATTTTCTTTTCTTATAAACACAAGTTCAGGTTGGCTTTAGTGTACTTTTTTGTTGAAACGTAACGCTATAAGCTAAAAATTATTTTTCCTTTGACCCCTTTTTTTGTTCTTGTTCAGCTATGCTTTATTGAAATCGAAGCACTTAACAGAGCGAAATTTACGTTCTAGGTATTCAAATGTTATGGAGTTTAATTTTCATGCATTGTAATCTAAATATTTTTGTACCGACTAGAAATTATTCATCTTGATTTTACTTTCCCTTCAATTTATAATTTAACCCAAGAGTTACTAAAAACACATAAACCTAGTCATTGTCAGGCTGACATGGATGAAGTCACTATTGGACGTTTTTTATGTGTGTGTGATAGTGTATAACATTTAGTTGTTATAAAATCAGAAAAACTGCACAGGTTGTAAAATTAAAGAAGGGTTTTTTCTTTTGATGATACACTATGGATTAACAAAGACAAAGAGTTTACATCAATATTTTGGATGTAGTATAGCTTATATATTAAAAAAGGTTTTTCTCAAATTAATAAAAAAGATGCAAATCTACATAAAATTAAATGTTACCACTTATCACCTAATCGCTAATGATACAACTAACTTTTCCCCAAATTAATGTCAACAAACAAACGAGAAAAAATTAAGATCTTAGAGTATCCAGAAAAGTCTCATTTTCTAACATTACTCGAGGTTTTCTTTGGGTACTCCAAGCTTTGATCACAACAATTCAAACTTGATATTGAAGAGTGCTTTGGTCATAATGTCTCCAATCTGATTTTTTAAATTACAATGCTATAAACAAATTTATTTTGATTTATCTATTTCTGTAATTACAAGATACTTGACCTTGATGTGCTTTGTTCTACCATATTGGACAAGATTCTTTACAATTACAACGACTGACTTATTATCATCCCATATGACAGTAGGTTTTTCTATTTGTTGCCCCACATCATACAAAATCTCTCAACCAAATGGATTTATTTATAGATGTTGTAGCTGATATATACTAAGCTTCAATTTTGGATTGAGCCATTGTATCTTGTTTCTTTGTATTCCAAGAAAAAAACACCACTACCGAATGAGAAAACATAACTTGAGATACTATTAACATTATTTAAACTTCTTGCCCAATCGCTATTTGCATATCCTTGAAGATCTTCACTTTCATCCTTTAAAAACATAGATCATAGTCAATTGTGCTTATGTATATTAAAACTCATTTTTCTGCATAATAATGAGCTTGACTAGGTGATAGAAGTGTGGGAAACACAACATTCATCACTAGGACAATGCATAAATATGGACAACAAACTTGCAACAAATATTATATTTGGTCTAATGATAGTATACAACAAACTTCCAATTAAGCTTCTATAAGCATAAGCTTATACTTTGCCAGTAGCATCATTAAGTGAACACTTCTCATTTACCACAAGAGGTGTGTTCACTAGTTTACAGTTTCATGATTTACGTGAACACTTTTTTTGTGTAATGAAGATTGCATCACATTGGTGTATATCTATTCCAAGAAAATAATTCATTTCTCCCAAATCAGTCGTTTCAAGCTGAGTTTCCATGTCATGCTTAAATTTTCTCAAGGAATTTGAATTATTGCCAATGACCAACAAATCATGAAAATACAAGAATACAATGAGTTGCACTCCATTTCTTAATATTTTTACATACAAAGTAGCTTCACTTTCACTTTGTTGAAACCCTTTATGTAGTAGATAATTGTGAATTCTACTATATCAAGCCCTTAGACCCTGATTTAATCTATAAAGAGATTTTGAAGTTTGCAGAGTTTGTTTTCACTGTCTGGAATAACAAAGCCTTTAGGTTGTTCAACATAGATGTCTTCTTCGAACAAAGCATTTAAAGAAGCTAATTTCACATTAAAATGATAAATTTTTCAACCCTTTTTTGTTGCCAATGCAACTGGCAACCTGATTGTATCATGTCTTGCCACAAGAAAAAAAGTATCTGGAAAAATCAATTCCATGTTGTTGATGATAGCTTTAACAACCAATCTACCTTTAGTTTGTTTACAAAACCATCAAGACTAAATTTGGTTCTATAAACCTGCTTAAGACCGATAACCTTTTGATTAGTTGGCTTGTCTACAAGTTGCCATGTTCTATTTTTCTCAATCATATTCATCTCTCCTACATAGCACATCTCCAATCATTTATTTAAGCAACTTCATCACATTGTTTAGGTTCAACTACAACAATGTAGCACCTTTTAAAAATTTCAGCAAGATTTTTAGTACCTCTAACAGGAAAATCATCACCATTATCTAAATCTTCTTGAATTTTAAAATATTATTCTTGGAGATTTTCTACTCTAAATTGATTTTTTCTTGAGGCTTCTACTTTGCAACTTTCTAAATTCCATCTAGAAAACTCATCAAACTTCTTATTTCTACTAATTAGAATCTTATTAGTGAAAGGATTGTATGTCCTATAACATTTGGAGTTATTATAATATCCAAAAGAAAAATGTCAATGTCAGACTTGTGGTCCAGCTTGTCAAGTTTTAGATCTGGAACAAGAGTATAACACACAACCAAATATTTTTAGATGCTCTACCGAAGGCTTCCTTCCATGTCATGCTTCAAAAGGTGTTTTTCTTTCAAGACTTTAGTGGGCAACATATTCATTAAGTATGCATAGGTATTAACAACTTTTACTCAAAAGGATTTTAGAAGATATTTTTCAAAAGAGCAAATACTTTGCAATCTCCATAATTGTCATGTTTTTCCTTTCATTCACCCTATTTTGTTGAAGAGTGTAAGGAATAATTAATTAAGAATGAATTCCAACCTATTCACAAAATTTTATGTCTACGCATTTCTATTATCAAATTTGAGCTCTTTAATTTTGCATTCAGCTTCATTTTCAACCACAAGCTTGAACTTTTGGAAAACATCAAACACCTATAACTTTTGTTGGAGGAAAAACACCAAACTCATATATGTAAAATCATCTACAAACAATAAAAAGTATCTAATGTAATATAAGGATGTTGTGTTCATTGGGCCAGATAAACCCGTGTGTATAAGTTGTAATTTTTCAGTAGCTCCTCAACTTGCTTCAACAAAAAATGAAAATTTTCTTTTCTTTCCATATTGACATACATCACATACATTGTCATGTTTTATACATTGTCATGTTTCTTAATAGAAGACATATTTTGCACCAAATTATTAAACTTCATTTGCCTTAAAGTTGAGAAACTAAAATGTCGAAGCCTTTTATGTCGCAAGAAAGAATCATCTACTTTGTTTGGAAAAGCTTGCAGAACAATTTTCTCTATCATTTTAATAGACAATATCCCACATCAATAGGGATCAAATATGGTACATCTCATGTTTTCAAAATGTAAACCATAATTTTTTTCAATCATTTGCCACACACTAAAAAACTTTTACTTAAATCAAGCATAAATAAAACATTTGAAATATATTTAGTACCTAAAGAAGTTTCAACAACAACCGCTCCCTTTCCTTTAACATAAACATTTTCTTTATTGCTAATAGTGACTTGGAGAAGTAAGACTGATCAATTTCCTTGAAAAAATTGCATCATGAGTCAAATGATTGGTACACTCGTTTTTTGTGACCTAAGCTTCTCTAGTGCTACTTGTAGAGTGATATGAAGTACCATATAGTTGTTCCTCAATCTGCTTTTGGTGCTTAATAACATGAACTTGTTATCTTTGTTGTTTTGCCTTGTTTTTGCACACTATTGAAGTTTTATAATCATCTCCCCCTTGTTTGAGAAGCACCTTATCATTAAGGTGAAATTAGGACCGTAGTTGAGACCATCAAGAAAAGTTACTACGAGGATGAGAAAAGTGTCCTTTGATGTTAAGCGAGACAAGACATTTTTACATTATTGGGCTTCCTAAGCTTATACTATATTTCAAAATAAAAACTCAAGAGCTTGGATAAATGGATTTGTTAATCTAGTGTTAGAATAGTTTGAGTCATCAACTATCAGATTGATCTACTCCCATGCTAGCATTGGATATATCATAGTTTGGATCATAAAAACATGGTCAAATTAAGGAATTGCTAAGACGGATACATTTATAAGAGTACTTTTCAATGCTTGAAGGGATATGGAGGCTTCCTCTTACCATAAGAAGTTATCTTTTTTAAGAGATTTGTGATAGAGGAAGGAATAAATGCATATGGATAACCTAGTTAATCCTAGAAATCCAAACCGGAAGCAATGTGTCCAATAATACTAATCAATCTCTATTTTACAAAGTATTTATAACCCAAAATTACCAATTCTCACCCAAAATTAAGTTTACCAATTCTCACCCAAATAAACTATTAATTATTTGGTAGGGTAAGAAGATAAGTACTTGTTTTTTTTTTTTTTTAAATATAGTATAACAATATTTTCTTTAATGTGTTCGTTTTGGTACCCTCTCTACTATTAACTGAAATTATAGGAAGTTATAACTTTGGTAGGTGTCACTTTTAAATCAGGAGAGAATCTAGTTAGATAATAAGTGAAACCATAACAAAATTACGATTTTAACAAATTTTGGTCAAAAAAGGGGATAAATCCTCTCATATGAAAAAAGAAGAATATATTATGAATTTAATGAAGTTCCAACTAATACAGCAAATCAAGTAGCTTAACTGAAGAAAACAGAATAAGCATCAAATTTGAAGACCCCCCTCAATCCCTCCACACATCAGTCTAAGAAATTCCTATAAAATGAACTATCCAATCTCTGTAAAGATATCCACAGATGAGTTATTTCACAAATAAAGTACTTAGCAGAAAAATATGCCTAAAAAACTAAAAAATTCTGTAAAATTTAAGCATCGCTGGTTCAAAATGCACTAAGTGAACCAAATTCTTGAAAAATCTATTTACCACATGGCTTTTGCCTATAATATATATAAATATTGAACATACAAGGAGGCATGTCACGAAACCTACAAAAAATAACATGTAGCAGGTATGTTTAAAGATGAAAAGTAGTGACCTCTCGTTAATTTGAATTATGACACTACCATCATCAGCAATACATGATAAATATGCTCCAGAATACAGAAGAAGAAAAAGCAAAAACTACTTCGTGTAAATTTCCAAATACAGTCTATCAAAATTATTGCCTAGCATATTTTACTTGGTGACAACACAGAACTTCTCTGACAGGCTACATTTAACATGGACTTAGATTCTAAAGAATATGGTAAAACAACATTTGACATGTTATCTCAAACTTTAATCATGATCACAGTTGTGAGTTGATCTCAACTATAGGCCAAAATTGCACATCTGCACAAACTCCATATCATTGTCCACGTATTTGGTCCACAGATTTTTGTATTGATTCAATGCAATATCAAGCCAGGGTTTCATGTTTCCATTGTAATGAATGACTGCAGCTTTGTTGATCTCATCCATGCTAATGCTGGGATTGTAACCCAGGCCAAGCACGTGCCAGGATTTGTCCAATGATTTGGTTGAGGAGTAGAAGGTGATCAAACCTGGTGGCAAAGTCCCTGCTTTCCACAATGTTTGATCTTCATTCTGATAACAGAAAAACGCATTCAGCAACAGTACAGAATAATAGATTCAGCATTATTCAAGAAACTTTTTTCTGGCAAAATTAGAGTTGCATAGATCCTATTTGGATAAGATTCACATTAAATACTTAATGAGAAGAAATTAAGAAGACAAAATGAACAAAGTTTCTCCTAAAGTTAAGGTAAATTATGTATAAGTTAAATAAGCTTTAGGAGAAGTTAAATAAGAATCTGTACACATGATCACAGTAAATCAGAACCTAATCATTAGCACAGAAAAGGTAACTATAAGAAGAAATTTACCAAGTTCTGCCAATACTGGTAAGTGTCTGTACACTTTTCCCGCCTCCAAGCATCAAGGTTGAATATATTCATGCCATAGGCCCAAGCACAAGCTTTTGGATTGAATTTCTCCTTGATCAAAGGATGAGAGAAATTCATGTAATGGGCATATCGATGGAAAGAACCAAAACAGATCTCAACAGCACCGTTCACCTTTCCCTCCATATCAATTTTCCACAAACTTGTCAAGTCTTTCTGAACTACAACATCTTCATCCAAAAGCAAGATCTTATACAATTTAGGGTACATTTCTGGCAAGTAAAATCGAAGGTGATCCATCATGGACAGGGACTTGGCATTTTTCATGTTTGAATCATTTGTGCCATTTTCAGGCTGATTCATTTTCGCCGACTCAAGTTGCCTCAAGATAGGGACATATGATGAATTTAAGAATGTAAATTCTTCAACTGCTTTCACCTCCAAAAACGCACCCCCTTCTATAGGCCTCATCTTAAACCAAACCTTCATTGCCCCCACATTCATCCTGTTTGCAACAACATGAAAAACATGCTTCCATGGTTCCACTGCATTCTTCACAACAGATCTCACCACCACAGACACAGCTATTACATTGTCCGAGAATATCACATAATGATACAGAGTGGGATCTTCAAACTCTGGCCTCGGCCCTTCATCTCTATATTTCTCAGGATTTGAAATCTTCTCACCCATTAGTCTCATCGCCAAACAGTGTAAGCTCTTGGGAATCGATCTGGCTGAAATCAAGCTCGCCATTGCACCATTCTTCTTCGCCTTCGCAAGTGACTCATGAACAGCAAATATTGTATCCTTCAACTTCTGGATCTTCAACTGGTTATCATAATTCTCTTTCGCCTCAACAATGATCATACGTGCAATCTTCACTCTCTCCTTAACCTCCTTCTCAAACTGCTTCAGCACGTCCTCATCAATCGGACCATCTGTCTCAAACAATGACTTTTGGTAAACCGGCTTCATTGCAATATCCGAAAAATTGCGCGCCAACTCATCAAAAGTCTTCAATTGCTTAGAAATGTCAAGCTTGAGCTTCCTTGCATAAGCACCATAAGCATTCACTAGAGCTATGTGATCTTTAGCTTGCTGATGTATCAAATCCACTCGGGTCCTAAGAGGGTCAGATTTCAATGCCAAAAAAGTTCGATGCACGTATGCATTACCAGTGGTGGGAAGATCCTGTGACCAAAAAAAACACCTAAACCATTACATGGGGCCGTTCAATTTTTTCAAATCATCATGTGGCAAGGTTTTAAAAAACGGTCCATGACCATGATTTTGGCCAGAACACCAAGCTTTCCAGTCTCATTACAATTTCCCTAATTATCAAAGATCAATCACAATCTCGACTGTAACAACAATTTAAAACCTTTTCATGTGGGTTAAGCTTTAAATTGAATCTACTACAATGGGTCGTCTCCAATTTCGCAAATTAAACACGGGTTTCAATAAAAATCGAAAATTTGCACGAAAACACTAAAGGGCAAGGAAAAGTACTGAAAGAAAAAAGGAGCAACTTACAGATACATCGTGGGATGTGGAGGGGTTGTTGGTGAATAAGACCGAAAGGGTGGCGATGAAGAGAAGAGAGAACATGGCAGAGATGAAGATCCGGAAGGAGAAGAGACCACGAAAAGTAGATCCACCCCTGGTTCCTCTGGTAGCAACCGCCATTGGATCTTGAACCGAGGAAGTCAGATCCAAGAATAGGAAGAATCCGTGAGTGAAAAGTCGATTATGTGTGTGCTTTGATTGTTGTTAATTTTGAATTTAAGGGTGGAAATTGGAAAATGGAATTGGCATGGTTGTTTTGGGCACAAAATTAATAGGAGGATGAAGGAATGGGACAAGAAGGTTGTGTTGTTGTGATGATGTTAAAGTGAGAGATAGAGATAATGCAATGAATGCAGAGAGTGTGTAGTTGTGAGATTGTGTGTGAATGAGTAAAGGTGAGTTAGTAATGGTTCTCAGCCTGAAATCTGGGCTCCATCTCTCAGTTTTTCCTTTTTCCTCTCTTCATTTTCATGGAAAATTTTCCTCTTTTTTTTGACCTTCTTTTCTCTTCCTGTGCAAATCATGGATTGTTTTCAACTGTTATAATCTTATGTTTACTACCTTCATTTCAATCATTATACAATGTTTTAGAATTTAATGGCCCATTAAGTAATTTTCATATGATTTTTAATGTAGATTTAAAAAAGTCAAATTTATTATATAGTTTTTTATTACATGAAATTATTGATATGTATAATTGTTCCCTCAAAGTTTTATATGATGAATCAATAAAAATGTATTTTAATATGAGAATTGATTATATTTATCCAATTTATTATATATAACAATTAATGATTAAATAAAAATACAAAAAAATATATATAAATAATATATATATATATATATATATATATATATATATATATATATATATATATATATATATATATATATATATATATTTTGCATTATTATAATATGACTTAAATTAGAAACAGTGTTAGTTTTTATTTGTATGACTTAATGTATAAGGTTTCTAACACTAAAATGTCCCTAATAATTTTGGACTAAAATAAGCTAATTATTGTCACAACCCTTTCTTTCCTTTATATAATATTTAAGAATTCTGTCACAAGTATTAATAAATAAATTTAATTTTTTGAATTTCACAAAAAATACTATGTAATCTGTTAATATATATTTTTTTATATCTTTAAATAACTATTCATCTACTATAGTAATGCATTGAGTATTGATTAAGAACGATCATAAAAAAAAAAAAATGAATACGTCTTTCATTTTATACTATTATTATTATTATTATAATTATTATTATTATTATTACAAATAATCATATAATATATTTATTAATTTATGATGACTAATTTAAAAGATATACTTAACTAAAAGTGTAATTTTTTTATGAAAAGTAATTTGGTTTCTCTTCAAACTGACCATCAATTTTTTTCTCCTTTTTAATTATTTTTTTCCTATTTTTAGATATATTTTTTTTTTAATTTTCGCTATTTACTTAATTTTATGAAAAATTAAACTATTTATTATTCATTTAATTAATATAAATTTATTTCTCTCGTATAATTAATATCTTTAATTTGGTTGACTCCAATATATGGATTTTCTTTTTTTCAAATTAGCAATGATGTTTGTTTTGACTAAAAAATCCAACCAAATGGCTTAGTTCATACAATTAACTTTTGATTAAAAGTCTAACTAAAAAAACACAACTTTACACATATCCTAATGATGTACTTCAAGCGATAAAATACTAAATTAAGATATAATAAAATTAGTTCAATTAATTAAAAAGTAATAACGTTTTACTTTACCAATAAGTTTTTTTTACATCGTTTATTCATCAACAAATTTACTTAAAACCCTCCATAATATCACCAATTTCTTAATTAAGGATTAGTTGTGTATTGGTTAGGTATAGTTCCAATAGTAAACATAAATGCTTTTTAAACTGAAAAAATAAATAGGAAAAGAATAAAATGCACTTTCCTTTTTATCAAATAAAATACTCAAAAGGCCAACTATTTGTCCTTTAAGTATATGATTAGGATTTGGTTTTTATTTGTGTATAGTGCTAATTATTTATTGTCCAACATAATTTGTAGTTCTGTTTAAAATTAATTTTTTTTAAATAGACCTTATTATGTTAGGGCAGGTTCAAAACATGTTTGGGGTTATCTTAATAGTTTTCTTAACATATATATATATATATATATATATATATATATATATATATATATATATATATATTTCAAAACGTTTTATGTTAATCATTAAACTTGGTTATTTAATGTATAATATGGCATTGTATTTAAAATAAATTTGATAACTTTGAAATATCTCACTACAAGAAAATGTTTTATTAGTAACCAATTTTAGTAACTAAAAGTTGTTAAGTCACTATAGTGGCCAATTTAGATACCAATTTACAAAAAAATATAATTGGCCACTAAATTTGTCACTGATTAATTAGAGAGCAATCTAGTAACTAAGTTATTTTGGTAGCCAAAACTTAAGTAGCTAATTTTTAGTGACCAGTTTTTTTGTGTGGCCAAAACTATGGTAGCTAATTTTAAAAACCAATTTAGTGACCAATTATAATTTTTTATTCATAATAGTAACTATTTTAGTAACCAATGATTTTTTTTACTTTATAAACTTGTATCTAAATTAGTAATTATAGTAACTAACAACTTTTGGTCACTAAAATTAGTTACTAATGAAGCATTTTCTTGTACTGTCTATTTATTAAATATAACTTACTTCAAAATTTTATATTTATTTCTTTTTTGTATGATTGAATATTAAACTGATATGTTACAATGACAAAATCAGATTTATAAAGTTTTATCTCATTTATTTCATATTACGGTTTAAATTAAATAATTCAATCAAAATTTTGGATCGAATTAGAACAATAACAAATCTGACTTATATTTACCTCTATTTAAATTATGTGAATCTCTTAAATAGTTTTCATTAATAAAAATATTAATTCTTACCTCCCACCTCATTAAAAAAAAAATTATCTCCATTCAAAATTATGAAATAAAATGAGTCCAAAATTCAAATGGTAGTTCAAGTCATAACATTAGACTTTTAAACATCACATTTGGAGCCCAAAACAGTTTCTAATTTTATTTTCATAGAAACTCTTGATCTCCACTTTGATTAAACTAATTGCAAACAACACATGACCTTCTCCAATTTCAATTTCAATTTCAGCAAATATACATTGTTGCACTTCTCTAAAAAAAAAAAAAAAAAAAACCCTCTTAAGTCTTTAACAATAAGTAATTCATCTTACACTTTAATTAAATTAAATTAAATTAAATAATTAGAAATACAATAAGCAATTTATCTAATTTACTTAACATGCTAAGATTTTATAAGAGATTACCCTCTGTGACTTTTGAAGTGCATTAACAAGACAAAAGAAAGATATGTGTAAACGCGGGAACGATGACTAGAACATTTTTTTTTGTCGGTGATTATTTATCTAACACTGATATTTTAGTTTTGTTCTATTCATGTGCTAATTAAGCTTCCACTACTCTGTTTTCTGACTTTTGAATTATTTGGCCTCTGATGTGTCCAAACTTATTCACCAAAACAAATTACGACTAAACCAACTCATCCCATTTGCCTTTGCTTTGAGAAGAACAACTAACCACACCCACCAACAATTTCTCCCTAAATTTTCCACACGTAATTTTATCTCATTCTTGTGTTGCTACATAACTATGCAACATTAAAGAAACATAATAGAAAGACAATAACATGAACCTAGAAGATCTCACGTTAATTAGAAATAATATTAATTTATAGTAGAACAATTCTTACTTTACAAGTCTGGTCAATTTTACGAGAATTAATTAGACTTAAACTTATTCTATTTAAGACATGTTTACACAGTAAATTTGAATACTCCCATTTGACATTTTTTGTTTTTAATGTCTCCTTTTTATTCGTCATAGTCTACAACAATATAAAATATTATTTTTTCCTTTCAAATCATCGATGTCAAATGGACGTCAAAAGTCAATTATAGCGTTAAAAGATCTATTTTCCTTTATTTAATATGATTATAAAGTCTATTATAATCAGATTTATTTGATTTATCACGTCACTTCTTATTAGACCTTATTGGATTATCCATAAATATTTAGTTTCGTGTACGAGATATCTATATCTCAACACAAGAGGTTTATTAAGAATTTGACACTGATTAAAAATAAAACCAATCTACGTTACATAACTAAAGCGATCCTCATCTTTAAAGTATTTTTGTGAGGACAAATTAGACTTTGAATAATTCATCTTCTAAAAATAGGAATGTCATAGAGATGCCCACAAGAAAAAAATATACAAGAAAGAGGTGAAACATTATTTTTTGCACATCAAATACTATACTTATATTGATTGAAAGGATTATGTTTTGGTGAAGAGGCATATTATTGTTGGGAAAAGGTGCATGAATGGGTAGTGCACAAGTTGTGTTGGATCTCTATCAAAACTTGGGAAAGTAAATAAGCAAAGTTTAAGTTATTTTCCAATAGTATGCAGTCAAGGTAGGTCTGAAAAAAGAGATAAAATAGTGATAACAATTTGAGTGGGTGCCCTGTCCAAATGTTCTCCTTTTTATGGCAACTTTTCTATCATTAGCCAATGACCACTACAGACACCCTTTTATTTCTGTGTCATGTCATACTCTCCTCATCCCAATTCCACCTGACATAATTACCTCCATTATTATTTTACTCAAATCATATAAGGTTCATTTTTTTTTTTTTTTCCTTCATATTTTTCTTCATCACACACTCCTTCGTTAGTCCACACTTCTGTGGACATTACTAGAACATGGTGAGGTCACCAACCCTTTCCTTCTATACTGTTTTCTGGGATGGAATTCATCATCATCATGTTTCTGACTCTCATAACTAAGTGTCCAACAAGTTTTAACTATCACTTAATCCACCACATTTATAGATAACTCTTCAACCTCTTCAATGTTCATGCCACAACATGACAAACTCCAATGTTTATTATGACTCTGATTTTTTTCGACAACCTTTTTAACTGTTTGTACTGCATCATTCACAAACGCAGCGAAATTATGAGCATGACCCAGTTTAAAACTTCATAAAAACTAGACACTAAACACACCTTTTTGTAGAAAGAGAATAGGCACACAGTGGAAAGCTAATGGACTAAAAAGAGTGAAATGAAAATACTCATCAAGATATGTTATTGGCATTTATCTTTTCTTCTCACACAGCGAAAAAGGGAGGAAAAGAATTGTTTTTTTTTTTTTGACTTGCACATAGACATAGAAAGAAAGAGGGAAAAAAGCAAAAGAAGATTAGATAAAGAGATGATAAAAATTTGGAGCCTCTTGTGTGGAAATTCATCCGAGGAGATCCATGTTGTTGTTACATGAGTTGGATTGGTTTGAAGAATCTGATCTGAGAAACGGTGAGGTGCTGCAAGGAACATCATGATCTTGAAAAGGGGTGAAGGAAGGGGAAGGACTGTGTATCTGCATGTCCCTGATCATTTGGCGAAGTTCTGAGGCTTGTTCTTTGAGCTGAGCATTTTCTTGGAGAACTTGGTCATGGTTTTCTGAGACATGGTTGAGTTTGTCTATGAGTTGGTGGTTCTCATTCCTGAGCCACATGACCTGAGACCAAAGCTCATCAAGGTGCTTCTGCTTCCTCATCCGAGACCTACGTGCGGATTCTCGGTTTGATATCATTCTCCTGTGCTTCCTCTCGTTGATGAGAGTGAGTTGGTGTTCATCAGCCTCATCAGAGGTGGAGTTGCTGCTGATGCATGATGATTGAGGGCTGAAATCATAGGGGGTGGTGTTGTGGTTGTGGCCATATAATTGGGTGGAGAATCTTTGGAACTGAAATGTGGGAATGTTGTTTTGGAGGGTTGTGAAGTTGTTGTTGGGAGGGTAGGGAGAAGGGTTTGAAGGGAGTAAATAATTGAGGGCTGAGACTTCCCTGGTTTGCATGGTTTTGGTTTTGCAAAAGGGTGGAGGAAGGTAGAGTGGTGAGTGATGGAGAGAGAGTTGAATTGGTTTTGAGAAGGAGGAAGAAAGAGTGGGAAGAGTAGGTATTATATAGGGTCACAAAAAGATGAAATGACCCCACTTCATCACAGTACAGTAACAGTCTTCAACCTTCAATGCCTCTCACATTATCATGCATTGTCTTTAGTTCAATCTTAACAAGATCATCATAACATAATAACATAAGTCCGTTGATAGAATTACTATTAATCTATATATATAATATATATATATATATATAGTATTATATTGTTGAGCATTTATTCTTGTTTCGGTATATCTAATAAGTTTCACATCGTTCAGAAGTCAAAGTCAAGTACAGGTTAAATGCTCTTTACACTTCTTGAGATGTATTTTAAGAACAAAATTGTAACAGAACTCTACACTTTAAAATGGACAATACTTTGAGAACACGATAATTATTCCTAACAATGCTATCAAACAGACTTGAATCAGAGCAATTCCTAAAATACGTCACAAAAGATGAAAGAAAAACAGAATATTTAGATATTCTTAAATTTCGACTTTTAAGCAATGAAGTTCTATTAAGCGAGGAAAGAAGAATTTGAATGCAACAATTAGGCATAAGTACTTAAATGTTGTATTTTGATAACCTGTGCTGGCTTTTAGTATAAACTTCTGACAAAATAAAACCTTAATTCATACCAGAAACCATTAAACTTCAACCCTGCAGATGATGTTTGTTGCAATCATATATGTACATGCTCTCTTTTCTTTTATCAATAAAACATTGAACTCATGTATGCATGTATATGTACATGACATGTGAGATTGTGACATGGTATGGATGGATGAATGGTATGATGCACATGAGTGGCCCAAAGGGGTGATGCAACTTGGGTGTGTGGATATAATCATTTTGTAGAAAAAAATATGCTTACATAAGAGAGACAGAGGTATTTCATATCATGGGAAGTATAATTAAATAACTCTATTGGAGGACTGTTTGGAGAAAGCAAGAACAGGAGTTTTTTTTTTTTTAATTAAAAAAGTAACTTAATTATTTAATTCCAAACTGGTTCCATGATGAATCGTATAATTCTCTAATTGATTAAATGACGTAAGAAAGGGTGTGGAAAAACGAGGCTGGGAAAGACAATTGTTGAAGGTGACTTCCATGGACTAATTAACAAACAAATCAAACACCTCAACCTAAAAGCATGCTTGTTTTAGCCATGGTTAAACCTAAAACTTGACATGATAAGGGAAAATGGTCTTTCATCAATCCACTGTTTGATCATCACTATAAAGAAAACATAGATACATATAATTGTAATTAAGTATAGATTTATAAGTATACATATAATAAATTCAACAAATTTTATAGACTTTCATATCATAAGTTTTAAACATAAAAAAATTAAGGAAATTATTTTATTTAAGAGGATTATAGGCATACACATTTATTTTAAAAACATGATTTTTCTTTAAAATAAAGATCTTTATGTCATTAAATACTAAACCAATCGTCATATTTTACTTTTGTGACTACTTCTAGAGATTTCTTTAATTCAAATGGCCACCCAAATTTAAATTAACTTCCATAAAGAAAACCCCATTTTTAAATTGAGGACTTGCCAAATTGGTAAACAAGGATGAACAAAGAATAAAGGAATTAACAATATTTTGATGACTCAAGAAGCACTTATTATGGGGCCTCCAAAAACAATTGTAAGTGTATGGATTAAATAGAAGCCAAATGTTTGATCAGCAATATATTCACTCACTTTTGGTTAGTAGGGTTAGGTACTTGGTACAAATCAACCTCTATTTATTTGGTTGTGGTAATGACAACAACTTCAATAGTAATCACAAAAGAAAACAACACAACCTTATTCTTCTAATACTACTATCCACACCAAAAGTATGCCATAAATATGCTAAATGAATCATGTGCTGTGTTTGTTTTGGCTTCTAAAAAGTTACCTATGTTTCATGTTTTCGTCTTTTCTTGCTTATTCTCTCATGGTTATTCTCCACAACCCACATGCTCCTCATATTGCCCTAATTCTCAACTAAATGGGATCATGACGAAATTAAAGATTTCAAAATAACTCTTATTGAATTCTACCACACCCTCCCAAGGTAATACCTATCTCCTTTGTATAATTATTTTTTTGTTTTCAATAGACACTTTCTTTATAAAATCTTAGAAAACATTGATAAATATTACACATGGAAGCCTTTTTTAATCAAAAGAACTTGTTGATTTGTCATGTTCTATGAATTAGTGTTTCACACAGTCTCATTCGTCACTCTAAAATGTTAAGAAGTGAACTTTAAATTTAAGTTAACCCCACAAAATTACTTTAAGCCCTTATGACTCTAATATTATGTTAAGAATTGGACTTCAAACTTAACTCAATCTAACAAAATCAACTAGTAAGAGATTTGCACTCACGTATATATGAGATTGCTTTATCTGTATTCAATGTGGGACTTCCAACAATGAGAGGACTTTCAAATCAAATACTTTCAATAAAGAACACACAAAATTGAGATTCATCATCAACTCCATATCGTATTTGTCATAATAAAACACAAAAGTGAACCAACTATTCTATTATTACTTCTTGGTTGCTTTTTGGAGATTTGAGATCAATGAGTAAATCCATCTATGAGACCAAAACCCAACCTTCAATAAAACAATGAGTGTGTGTTATTTCTCATTTATCTTGTCTAATTCCACCCGATGTAATGTAAATTGTTAAATTTTACTTAATGTTAATGTAGAGCTTCCAACTCTTACTTAAATTTCTAGCATATGTTATGCATTTACTTATATTTTAGTAATTTAAAAAACTATAAATAAACTCTAAATTATTATTCTTTTCTTCATTTTATAATAACTGAATTAAAAGTTATATTCGGTCCTTTATTTAAATCGAATTGAAAGTTTGCCTGTATTAATTATTTTTTATAAAATCTTAAACTATGATGAGTTATCTTAAACTATACATTAATGCTTAAAATTTGTTAGAATCTAACTTTGTCTCGTTAATGAGCATTGGGATATTGAATAAAAGTATTTTGTTAAGTACAACAATATAGCATTACCTTCATAAGTTTTTTTATTTTTTTAATTTTGTTCGTTACCTATGAACATAAAAAAAAAATATGAAAGAAAAACTTGCATCATAAAAAAAGTCAATGAACATATATTTTTTTTTATAATGTCCTCTTAGTTTAGAAATGTGACTCCTATCTTTAGTAAGAGTCACATGAAAGTCATACCAAAAGAATGTAAAAGAAAAAAAGAAGAGTATCATCAACTTTTTTTTTTCGTATAGAATACTCATACGTAGTTAAACTTAACTACAAACAATCAATATGATAAAATAATAATCAAAGCTTGATTTCTTAAACATTGTCATAGTATAATTCCTTATTATAGAAATCGAGAAAACATTATTATAAACACAATCTTAGATGTACAACACAAAAAAATAAAAAATAAAAAGTATAGTATAATATTTTATCATAGATTGTGTCTAAAAGCAAATCATTGAAGTGTGTGTCTATCTACGTACACCCAATAAAAAAAATCATCAATTTTCTTTATCAAATCCTAAATTAAGTTTTCTTAATTAATTAATATTATATACCCTAATGGTGAAGGATATGTACGAAAGTTGAATGTGATAAGCTTTGGTTAAAGGAGAGAGAAAGAAAGTCAGAAAAGTTTAGTGGCATTGAACAGTTCTTCACTGTCCAATCAGGTAGAGAACAACACTCCACGTGTCACTTCTTTGCACAATATATATAAATATATATTTATTTAAGAAATAAAAAATAAAAATGAAGCATGCTTACCCCAATGAAAATTTAATAAAATTTTCACAAATTTTTAGTGAGATCATAATGAAATAAAAAGATCACTTGTATAGTGATTCTGTTTGAAGCATTAATTTGATTTTAATTTGATTTGAATATGCATGACATTATGATTGCATCTACAAAAATATTTAAAGATGATTTTTTTTTATCTTTACAATATAATTATTTATTAAAAATTTTAAAATTAATAGTTATTTTTATCTATTTTTTATAAAATTGTTTATTTTTTTATTCATTAATAATTTATTTTTTTATTCATTTCACTTTGTTTTAAATAAATATAATTTATTTTATATATTAATTTAATAACGTTAAATTATTATTTTTTTCTAACATACTATAATTTATATTTAAAAAATACGTACACACAAACGCGATAGTGCTGTATATAGTGTGTTTGTGTGTATGTTAGTGAATAATAATAATAATAATTGATTAAATATGTGATAAATTTGGTATAAAATTGGGAAAAAATTACTGAATGAAAATGAGGGGATTGGTGATAAGCACTGAAGGAAGTGGAGAAATATTATGCATAACATATGGTTGAAATTAATGAGCAGAAAATGGTACTTGTATATTGCATCTTCCACTAAACTAAAAGCTTAGATTCATTGAGAAGAATTCATACCAAAAACTTGAATACAAAAATGCTTTAGATTTGCACTTCCCTTGTGAGTATGGCTCAGTGGACTCAATGGTCAACACTATCATTAGACAGATTTAGACTCTCCTTTCATTCTTGTCTTCCCATTCTTCTTCACTTTATCTCTCTCTCTCTCTCTCTTTGTTTCTTCTTTCCTACATCAACTTTCATAAAGATCATAACAAGAAAAAAACAATATTATGTGTTTGCTTGCTATATATATACTTTTAGTTAATTTACATCATGTTTTTACATTGTTAATTTTAATTTGGGTCTTTTGTCCTATATATTAAGTAAGGTTTATATAGTCAACATTTTCAATGTAAATTACTCATTAACAAAATTGATGTGGATTTGCTTTTTATATTATGAAAAAATTAATTAATTAATTGATGTCTACAATTTTAAGTATAGGTAGATTTAACCCCTTCAATTTTCTACATTAAAACGTGACTCTTAATATTAACTTTAAATGTGAAGCAATAGTTCACATTTTTTAACTTGAAAAACTTTTTAGTCTGGAAGTATTTTAAAAAATAAAACTTATACATTACTTTTTGAATAGTTATTTTCAATATTATTTGTCACATATATTTATATTTTATTTATTGTATTTTTTTAATTGTAATGATATTAAGGGTGGTAAAATAGGTTATTCTGATTTATTTTAATTCAATTTGATATTCACTAGTATAAAATGATGTCAGATAGGTTAATTTATTGTGATTAGACAGGTTAAAAATCTTGATCCGTTTCGATAGAAATTGAGTTAGTGAATTGATCCGTTAGATTTTAATTAATTAATTATATATATATATATATATATGAGAAAATTTAATTAATTTTTTTAAATTTTTAATTGATTAATTACTAATTTTAATTAAATAAATTAATAATTATCTTATTATAATGAATAATTAAAACTTTATTTGTGAGTAGTGATTACTGAAATTGTAATACTGTTAGATATTTTTATCTTTAAATAATATAATACAAAAAAAAAAGTTAACATTTAAAATTATTTTTTATTTAAATTTTTAATTAGAAAAACCAAATCGATGGACGAGTCCGTCTCATTCCACCTTTAATGAAACAAGGCCGACAAAATAAAAATGAGAAATTAAAAACATTAAGTTAACCAATAAAATATCGACAAATATCTGGAAATCTAGCAGAAAGAAATGAGATGGGAAATATTATTGGAGAGGAAGATGAATTGGTATATATGTTTGTGATGGAGTAAAGTGTAAATGTAGTATGGAATTGTACATGTACTTGGCATACGTTAGTTTTGTCAAATCAAACTGAAAATGCTATGAATAGGAAGGAGAAGTGGAGAAGTAAAGTTGATAAATTGACTTTGGTATTGGATTCAGGTACATGTTGTATCATTTTCTTTACCTTGTATTTTCTTTTAGGTCAAGTTGATCATCACCTACGTGCAAATCCATATCTGGTTTGCATCACTTCCTACACTTCTCCACCACCTCTCCTTTCTTTCTCACCGGGCCCTACAATTCAAACCTTCCACTATTTTTCTTTCTCAAATTGCATGCAAATTGGGGTTCTACAAAATGCTCAACAATTCACACCCTACCAAGCCTATCAATTTAAAAGGGAATTAGTACGAATTTAGTTTTTAAACTTTGATGCAAAATTAAAATTCGTCTATATTTCAAATTGTGATATATTTGGTCTTTACATTAAAGAAAATAATTGAATGTAGTATTTTTAATCCAACAATTTCAACTTTTTTTGTTAAACAGTATTTCAGACTAGCATTTGAGTTTAAATGTGTCAAATAGTGTAGATAACTCAAATGTTAATCCGAAATGTCGTTTAACACGTAAAAAAGTTTGACACAGTTGAATTTTTAAATTTTAAAGACCAAATTATATCAAAGATTGAGGCAAGGATGAATATCAAGTCTACGTCAAAGTTTAAGGACTAAAAATATATTTAACTCATTTAATATTGTTATGTTTCAAATCTTATAATTTCTAATGTTGAAAATCCCACGTTAACAATAGCTAAAGCGAATTTGTAATATATAATAGTTGTAAATTTTATTTTATAAATCAATTTTGTATGATTGAATTAGATTTAAAGTCAATTTTTTAAGATGTATTATAGTGTTATGAAAAAGTGATATAAATTTAAAATTATAAATCTATTTGGTCCATGAGAGAAAAATGAAAATCTTAATAGATTAACGTGAGATATCATTATAGTTATCGATGTATTAAAATATCAACAACTTTTTTCTATTTGAAGAAAGAACAAAGGTTTAAATGTATTATTAACATTTTGAAAATTTTTCTAACTTTTTTTATGTCATGGTAAAATTTGAAATAAAAGATTTTGATTTTTAATACTATTCATGTTAATTACTTTGACCTTAAAAATTGATTTAAATTGTATCTTTGGTACCTTTTTTGTTATAAGAATGTATCTTTTGTACTAAGTAAAGATAATTTAGTTGAAAAAAAAATTCATAATTCAATCCCAATTATTTTAGTCAAATAGAGAAATTTCATTGTATTTATTTCATCATAATAGTATCTAGATTCACTTATTCCTTATCTCAATATTCAACCCAATCATTAATATAATTTTTTTGTTTGCGTTCATTTAGTATTTTATTTAATTAAATTAAAAATTCAAAAATCAATATAATTAACCTGTTTGGGTAATTTTTTTTAAAAGATTCCCAACATGCTCTGGCTATATCACCTAAGTAGGTTTCACCTTTGGCAATCATGTCTTGTGAAGACTGGACTTCTTTTTCATAATGGATACCATAATCACGGATTACAGTAGCAGTCCATTGTTCTATGTATGTTGGTAGTAATTGAGGGTCAATTCCTCCTATATTTAATAAAAGATTAGGCAATGGGAAATTTGGTTCTATTGGGAGTCTCTTTCCGTGTGTTGTATATTGATTATCTGTAAAAGTGACATTTGTTGGGGATTCTCTTGGTATGAATCCAGTAGAATAACTTTGTGTACCAACATGTTCTAGTTGGTAACTGTTGGGGTTTACTGATCCTACACTTGTATTGACGAGACCTATTGCAGATAAAAGTTCTGATATTACTGAAGAATTAGCTTCTTCACCTAAATACAGGCTATCAAGAAAATCATTTATGATGTTGTCTGTTTCGTCATAAATATTTTCAATATTTGTGTTTGTATAAAGATCCGAAGATCCTTGTCTATACATGGCTATAATTGCCTGATGATGATTCCATTCTTCATCAGTCATTTCATCATTTTCATCTTCTTCGTATTGTATTATATTCATCATGTAAATGTGTTCGTTATCAGGAATGGCTGAAGTGCTATGTCTATTTTCAGCTAAATATTAAATATTAAGGTGATATTATGCATAATTTTTCTCTTCCTCTATCTCAATTTTTCTCTTCTTCTATCTCATAATTTTCCATCCTTGTCATAACAACTCTTATCATTTTCATAAACATACACTTGATTCATCTTAACATGTCTAAAATTTATATCACTGTACCATCATTCTAAATGTGATCTCTTGCTCTTTGAAGACTAATTTAATAGTTACATTTAAGTAAAAAAATTTAGAATATAAGTTTATGTAATACCTGTTTACAGTAATTATCAACTTACCGATAATTCTAAAATATCATCAACTTTATATGATCAATAATTAAAATTGAAAGTAATTTTATGTTAAAAATTTAAATGTAAGTCTATTTCTTATATCGATTAGAAATGAAAAAATTGAACAACATATAATGAAAAAAATCTATAAATTTATTATTTTAATATTTTAGATTGAAAGTGTTATTCGTCCGTATACACTACTAAAAATTCTCATATTACATGAAATTCTTTTTGCAAATTTGTTAAAAAAATTTGCAAGAAAAGACTTTTTTTATTTTTTTTTTCTAAAAATTTTAATTGGGAGATAATTCCTTCATGGATAATTATTTCCTACAAAATTATAAAATTTGTAAATATTTCTTATAAAATTTGTTGTAAAAAGTATTTTATACAAAATATTTTGCAAAAAAATTGACAGCAATTTTCTGCAAATTTTTTTTCATAACAAAATTTATAAGTATTTCCTACAAAAATAATTTTTAAAATAAAATTGACAGAAAATATAAACTTTTTTAGTAGTAATATAAATTAGGTTTATATTTTATTGATATTGAATCTCTTCAAAACAATCATCACTTTCTAATACTTTATGAAACAATATAACATGTTTTACACATGCTTATGCATCACATGCTATGCTATCTTAGTGTAACCAAGTGAGCAAAGTTTCATTTTCATCCTAATGGTGAGCTTCAAGTTGATAACTACGTGGAAAGTTCAACTCAACATGGGTATTAGCACAAGATAGTAAATTTGAGGTCAACCTTTAGAACATGACTGTGTTTTTGTTCCGAACTTAGTTATTTCCACCACAAAACAAGCATATACAATGACACTTTTATTACTCAAAACTAATGAATGACCCATTTTGAAGACTTAACCTAAATCAGTTTCACAGTTCCAAGAAAAAGTTGAAAAGGGAAACTAGTGAAGTAACTTAGAAAAAAATGAATAAAATTTTTTTGATGGTAATTAGCATGATTTTTCTTTTCTTTAGGCATGATATGGAGCAGTTACTTGTTCCCTCAAATTAGAATTGAAACTAATCAGTGTCTTCCATTATGGTGTCTGAAATTCCCAAAATGACCTTTTTTTTTTTGTATTTTGTCTCAATTGTGGCTATTTGGGTAGCAATGGATTTGCAAGGTATTATGAGAGAATAACGTAAAAAGACAAATAGACAGTGCCTTAAGACCTGAAGGGTACATGATTTAACTGCTGCCCTTTTCGTGCCAAACAAAGAGACCCCAAAATATTTTAAGACATATGAAAAGGGACCCACTCTCATGGGGTTAGTTATATTGCCCTATCATTGGAACTTATTTTAATGCATACAAATATTTCTTATTATAAAATAGCAGAAACATGTCTGCATTCTTTTCTTATCATATTTTATTTTAATATTTAATTTCATGTATACATTTAATCAATTTATTTAAATATAATATTTGTATTCTGGCTCTTACTATTTTAATTTTATGTATGATGTATAACATCGTTAAGAAAATAAGATCAAAAATTATAATTATTAGTTAAAGTGTATTTTTTTTATTTAAGAATATAATGATCCAAACAAACATCACAATTTGATTGTGACTTAGTCCACTTGACCTTCACCATGAAACAATTGATGTCACCTATAATAATAATAAATTAAGAATTAAAGTGACTTGATAGGTAAGTATCTCATTCTTTTTTAGTGATTTCATATCTTCTTTTTTTCCTTTTTTAGATGTTTTATAGATGACAAATGTTGTCGGTGTAAGACTTCATACATGGGTTATCAAGAGCTGAATTAGATTTCTAGAAACATATAGGGGGATATTTATTAGTAAACTACTAAAAAAACTCATATTTCCTATTAATTTTGTTTTGAAATTTTTTTTGTAAGAAATACTTACAAATACTTTATGAAAAAAAAATTGCAAGAAATTGCTACCAATTTTTTGTAAAATATTTTATATAAAATACTTTTAACAACAAATTTTGTAGGAAATAATTATCCACAAAGAAAATACCTGTCAAATAAAATTCTTAGAAAAAAAGTAGAAAAAAATATTTTCTTGCAAATTTTTTTAATAAATTTGCAAGAAAAATCTCATGTAATATGAGAATTTCTAATAGTGGTAGACAAACTATCTTTAGGTTGGAGTTACATATACTTAATGAGTGTCGCAACCGAAATCGCGACGGGACGACGAACCAAAAATAAAAATTTATAAAAATAGTTTGGAGTCGTCACCATAGTTTATTCTGGAAAACTACGAAAAAACCAAAAATATAAGACAAGGTCTGTGAAAAACCAGATTTTGGGTCCGGGAGTCGGTTACGCGTGGGAAAGGTATTAGCATCCCACAACGCCCGTCCTAAGATGGTACCATTAATAAAATGTGCAAACGTTGTCTGGTTTTTCAAAATATTTATTTTTCCCAAAAAATAATATAAAAGGATGTACAAAAGAAGCAAATTTTTTTTTTAGGCCCGACAAAGATTAATCCTTGCTCCTACGTATCTCCATTTACAATGGAGAATCAGGGTTACGTAGTTCTTTTCGAAAAAGCTATTTGGAAAAATATTTGAAAAATGATTTATTTTTAAAAAACTTTTTTAACAATTTTGAAAACTTTTTCATTCAAATTTTTAGTATTATTTTATTATTGGTGTCATGCGACGCGAGTAGTCGGATCGACAATGAAAATAACTTTTTTTTATCTTTGATTTTTTTATCTTTTTAATCTTTTATAATTTTTCATATTTTTTAAATTTATTTAAAAGTGGATGTGTATGTCACTGCGATGTGAGCAACTAGATAGATATTAAAAAAGTAAACAAAGAAAGCTATTTTTTTATTCTTAGATTGGTATATATTTTTTAGAAAAAACAAAAGTCTAAATTGGATGAAATGCGATGCGAGTGGCCGGGCAGACAATAAAGAAAGGGAAAAAATATTTTTTATGATTAAAAAAATGAAAATTGAAAAAAACTAAATCAAAAGATGAAAAAACTGAAAGTGACGTACCTTTTCTCTTTTCTTTTTTCCGGCTTCCTTTTCTAATATTTTTGTCTTTGTTTTTCCAGTAAAGATAAAAATGAGAGGTGTCTGTGTGGTGGGTGGTAATGAGAGAAAGAGAGGGTGTAAAGAAAGTTTTCTTCTCTTTTTTTTTCTACCTCCTTCAATATGTTTTTTTATAAAAGAGATATAAAAAAGAGGTGTGTAGGAGTGGTGATGAGAAAGAATTAGAGAAGTATAGAGAATATCTTTTTTTCGGTCCTTTTTCATATGACAAACTACGTATTTATATTCACATATTGTAATATCAATGCAATCTCAACCTTAATTGTAATGAACCATATAAGGAAAGAATTGGTCATGATAGCAGCACATTATGGAGATCAAATCAAAGCACAAAATCAATCAACATCAGTAATATTGATTCTAATTATATGAAGAGATATTGCTTTTAATTATTAGAATCATATCACTAATTTCTTATCAGAACAAAGGTGGTAGAAGATATGTTGAGTTGTTGGGCTCATGAAGAGGAGTGCGATAATTAATAACAAATTGGGTTTTTCCCTCTATATTCCTTTTTTTTCTTTTTTTTTTACATCTCTCTTTTTTTCCTTTTTTTTTCTAAAATTAAAGTTTGAAAATCTTTGAAGAAAATAATGTTTCACATTTTTTTATTTTTTTTTTGAAAATAAATTTATTTACCCGAATGAAATTGGGTGTTGACAACTGCCCCTCTTTACTTAGATTTCATTAGATAATATAAAAATTTGATTTTTTTTCATATTATCGTAATAAAAGATAAGTAAAGATAAAAACACTAATTTCGTTCAGGTTTCAAAAGAAGACAAATTTGAAGACAGACTCGACCATTCAAAAGGAGATGGTTTGCATCTGAAAGGAACTAGGTGACCATTACCAAGTAGATGGTGCCAATTCGACACACCTTTTTTTTTTACTTTTTGAAATATAAAAAGACAAATCCCAAGGAGAGGGGCTATATCTAAAGGATTCAACGACCATTACCATGTAGAGGGTCCTAATCTGAAAAACCAAATTCTTTTTGTATTTTAACTTTTTGAAAAAAAGATTAGACCAATCCTGTGGAGAGGGTCTATATCTAAAGGATTCAACGACCATTACTATGTAGAGGGTCCCAATCCAAAAAACCAAATTCTTTTTGTATTTTGACTTTTTGAAAAAAATATTAGACCAATCCTGAAGAGATGATCTATATCTATAAAAAACGATGACCATTACCATGTAGAGGGTCATCATCTGACAAAAGAAATCAATGACCATTGCCTTGCAGAGGGTCTTGACTTAAAGAGATCGATGACCATTACCTCGCAGAGGGTCTTGATGTAAGGAGATCGATGACCATTGCCTCGTAGAGGGCCTCGATGTGACATAAGAAATCAATAACCATTGCCTCACAGAAGGTCTTGATGTAAGGAGATCGATGACCATTGCCTCACAAAGAGCCTCGATTTGACATAAGAAATCAATGACCAATGCCTTGCAGAGTGTCTTGATGTTAAAAAAGGAAAACCTAAATTTTGCTCTTGAAGTATGGACAAACACCGCATGAATGCTTAACATTTGTGAGACTTAAAAAAATGTCATTGCTGACTTTCTTTTTTTATTAAATGATTTTCAAAATGATTTTGTGGAGTATGATGGATGATTTGATGATGCATGACATGTTATGATTTCTTTTTTTGAACCTATATGATGATGCATACATGGATGCGTGGATGCATAGGTGGAATTTGCTTTTTTCATTTTTTTATTTTTCCTTTATTTTAATTTGAGAGCAGGGAAAACTAGGCTTATAGGCTAGAAAAAAAAATTGTGAGGCCACACAAAACTAGATTTAGGGGCCAAAGTGGAAATTGGGCTTGAGAGCCAGTGTGGAAACTGGGCTTAAGAACTAATGTGGGAATTGGACTTGGGGGCCAGTGGAAATTGGGCTTAGGGTATATTGGTCATTCATATGAATGAAAAGGACCAAAATTTGAAAAACATCATAGAAACCAAATTGTGTGTTTTTTAATTTTCTTCCTTCTAAAAAGCAAGGATTCAATAACCATTCATATGAGTGAAAAGGGTTTTGATTGGAAAGGTGGAAACTATTTTATTCAAAAAGATGAATGACTTATGTATGCATGACTTGGTATGATGTATGAATTACCTTATGTATGAATTTTCTTTTGCATTTTTTTAAAAATAAATTCGAATTGATCCCATTTCATTGTTATTTCTAATTCATAGAATCATTCTACTTTAATTTATTTTTTTTTACTTTTCCAAATCATTTCTTTGATCTAATCAGCTACTAACGAATCATTTTTTTAATCATTTCTTTTGAAACACTATTTGAATGACATGCATGAAATTGTCAAGGGTTTGAAAATGTTTGGATGAGGTGATGAAGATTAACTAGGGAGTTGTCCCAATTTGAATTGGTCTTGGGGTACAAAATGTGTTTGGGCTTTACTGATGGTATGAAGAAAATAATGGGGACTTCAAAAATTTGACCCTAGTATGAGAGCCTAGGATGGTCTTATGGTGCAAAAACGTGTTTGGTTTTTCCCAGTTGAAGAGGTGGAAAAATGATAGGGTCTTCACAAGTTGCCCCTAATGTGATCACAATCTTCAATGTAAATAAATGCCCCAATTCAAAATGAATGATGGGAATATATGAATCGCAAACAAAATGACTGTCCCAGTTTGGGTTTAGGATTGATAAAGATGGACTATTTAAGGTTGGTCAAGGTTTAGGCTTAGGGTGGAGGATACTGTATGAGCAAAAATGGAATTTCATGAAGAATGAATTGAAAGGGGACAACCCAAATTTAACCAGATTGCTTTTGCCTGTGCTGATTTTGGAGCTTTGAAAACATGTCAACCAAACATAAACTGCCCCAGTGTTTAAAAGAAAATCTCTGAACACACTTTTCAATCCTTTTTTTTATAATTTTTTTTAGAACAAACTTGTTAGCAAATCAATTTTTTTTCTCTAAATTAAAACCTTTGAAAGACAACAATCAATTTTTGATCTGTATGGACTTTATTAGGCTTGTTCGTGGCTAAGGCCAGGGGTATGAAAGTAAATATTAGTAAAGGTCCAAAAAGTGATGTGAGGGTTGTTTCAAACAAGGATCTTTGAATAATGTTTCATTCAATATTTATTTGACTTCATTTCATTAACCTTTTTTTTTCTTTCTATATTTTGACATTTTATTCTCATTCTTTAAACTTTTGCTTTTTTTTCTATATAACCATGTCATTTTATTCTCATTCTTTAAACTTTTGCTTTTTTTTTTCTATATAACCATGTCATTTCTTTCTTTTTCTTTATATTTTTGTATTGGTAAACTACAAGTCGGATGAAACAAATGCAAACATTATGTCAACCCTCAGTGGGAGGGTGATCCTTGTTTAGGGTAATTTGAAAGAAATTTTTTGGAAGGCTCAAATTGGGTAGCAAAGGATAATTACTTTTGTTTTTTTTGGATAAAGAAACATGGCCACACATCATTTCAAATCATGGTTTTTTTTCTCAACAAAAAATTTAATTCAAAGGAAAATAATTTAGTTCATGTAACAGGATGTCCCTTGTTTTGTTCTTTTTTTTTTTACTTTTTTTTGTCTTATTTTTTTGCATTAACTAGAGATAAGGCCAATTTAAAGTAATATAAGTGGGTACAAACCTGACGTTACAAGTCAGTTTTATAGGATTGAGTTAGGCTAAAAAATCACTTCTTAACATAGTATCAGATCCATGAGTTAAAGTTTATCCTAGCAAGATTTATCATTTGTTGGGCCTATCGTGCCACTCGCTACCAGATCACCCATTAATGTCTAGTCCCACGCTTGAAATGTATATACCTTGACGTGAGGGGTATGCTGAAGATCTCACATCGACTTGAGATAAGGCGAATTTATAGTATATAAGTGGGTGCAAAACCTCACCTTACAAGGTTGTTTTGTGAGGTTGAGTTAGGCTTAAAATTTACTTCTTAAGAAGCAATCAATTATAGTTACATGCATCACTTATTACCACACAAGCCGAAACTTGAATACAAAATTGAGGACTTGAAGCTTTAGTTAGAGAATGATTGAGATGACTTCTCATTTAGAACAAATGATTCTCAAGCAACAACATGATTGCTTAAGTTTTAAGGCATGTAGTGGTGCATAGGCATCTTAAATGCGTGAGACCAAATATAAATGTTAATGCTCAAGCACCAATGTGGTCGCTCAAGTGTTCATGAAGCAGTGAAAATTATGCTTCTGTAACTTTTTATGTGTGGCATAATGAGCACATCACTTAAGAGTTTGAATGATGCTTAAGTGATGGTCGCTCAAGTATGGGAGGAATGTTTGAATGAGGGAAACAAAAAACTAATTATACTCTTTAAAGTTATATCACTTAATTAGCATGAGGTCATTCAATTGAGAAAGCCTTTCTCAATTTCAAGAAACAGGGTCACTTAAGCAAGTGATGCATATTTAATGGTAATGAACAAATTATGTGTGTGTGTGTATGTGTAGGCCCATGATTTAACTACTGAAGCCAAACAGAGAGACCCTAAAACCCTAAATCCTAAACCCTAATATATATATATATATATATATATATATATATATATATATATATATATATATATATTTTTATTTGATGATGAAAATTATAATGATGAGATGTATGTACCAGCACACATTGTGTTGTATTTTGTATGTGATATATGCATGATATGCTACATGTATGACCTTTTATAGATGTGTTTCCCTTTATGGGTATGGATACCTATGATTATAATATGCCATAAAGGTTATATTATTAAGTAAGAAGCTCATTAAATAAAAGAGATATCTTATGCTTTATTAGTGATACAATCACATAGATTAAGACATCACACAATAAAAAGTTGAGGGAAGTTTGTGTATCAAGTTGTTACAAAGTAGGTGCATGAACTACACTAATATAGGAAGTTAATGTTAAATTTCCAATACACTTATGTGAAAACAGATTAACATGCAAAAATGGATGGTTTAATTGTATTTCAAAACATTTTTGCAAAGCTTCATTTAATAAGTGCTAACAAAGGAAGTTTATATTTGATAGATGATATATTAAGTAGTTTTCTTGAGGATATCATTTTATGAAGATTATTAGACACACCTTTAAGCGTAAAAGCACATTGTCAAAAGTTCTTTTCAAAACTTGGTTTTAGCCAGATTCTCCTTTTTTAAGTCAGATGAAGATTAGTAACATTCAATTTAGAAGATAATGGATGAGAAATATTTGCCATGGTATTTTTATACTAGTTCATTAGCAGAAAATGGACTATGTTCAATTCACAATAAATTGGTTGAGTTTCACTACTATTTTGACCTCATCCCCTCCTAGCTAAAAAAATCTAAGAATTATCTAAACATGCTCACTCTTGGCTAGATATCCAAATATTGTTTGACATATAATCCCTTTTGGTTAAACATCTTAATATTGTTATGACCTCAACCATCCTAACTAAAAACTTGACAATAATTTTGACCTTAACCTATCTTGGTTAACCCACTGAGTATTGTTTTGAACGCAACCACTTTTTACTAAAATTAAGTATTGTTTGAAACATATATAGTCACTCATAGCTAAGACACTAAGTATTCTTTGGATCGCAACTACTCTTGGTTAAGCATGAGTATTGTTTAGAAAGCAATCATTATTGGCAAGGGTTTGGTAAAAGATTAGATTGATCTAAAATATCTCAAAGGTTTTGCTTACTATATGGAGAGGTAGTGTGTTACAATGAATACAAGGTTTAATCATTATACTAGTTTGTTATTTGAACATGAATAATGTTCTCGTGAGATATGTGCACTTAGAGCTTTGAGCAACCAAATTCAATGTTTTTTAACTCTTGATCACTTGTTGTCTTATCCTTTAAGTTGAAAGATTTAATTACTTGGTTGAGAAAACACCTATTACAAATAATTTTCTACTTGTTGAGAATCTTCCTTTCTAATCTTCATCTTTATAGGTTCGTTTATTCATGCATGAACATAGAGATGGATTAAATGAAATAAAAATGCAAGTCATGCAATGTAAACTTTTCTAGGTCTTTCTCCATGTGAGTTGCTAGGTTGAGGCACGTTAGTTTGATCTAAGGTCTTTAAACAAACAAGAGGGTTCATCTTCATGGCTTATATGACCTCCTTACATTTGAAATGTTGAAAGGTAAGGACATCCGAGGACGATTCACAACTATATTAAACTTGGTTCTCTTATTGATGCTTAGAAGCATAAACCCAAACACAAAAAGGATGTTGTGGGCATGTTGTTAATAGAGCTTTACAACATTGTAGCATTTGTGCCTCCCTTATAACAATAATAGGAGCATCATTTAAAGCTTGAATAAAGTAGTGTAATCCTTCCATTTTCATGTTTTTCACTTCGTTCAAAATGGACACAATCAAACTCATATGTGACTTGATTGTTGGTTGGTCTTTAATGAAAAATCTAAAGTAAGAACATGTTAATCTCAACGCTTAAAATAATTTTTGCTAAACTCACTAGAGAATAAAAAGGAATACGTTCATTAGACTATGCATTCATTTCCCATATATCTGCATTAGGTGGGAAAGTCCTATGAGAAAACGAAGTCTACATCTTAATTAGATTGTGTGAAGAGAATGAAAATTTGGGTGCATGAGATACATGAGACGGAAGAGCAAATAAGTTTGAATCTTGTGTACCATCATTTGATAAAGCACTTGAATCTTTATAAACATTATTTAGATGAGGGGTAAAACCTTGTATGCCTATACAAGCTAGAAAAACAAGAGTAGTGTTGGAAAAATTGTAGTCAACATCATTTCTATCTAAACTAGCTAGAGTGCGCCTTGAGCTTTCTATTTGTCATGGGTTGTAACAAGATCTTCTAAAATCACCTCTACCACTTGTGTTTAGAACAAATGACTTATGACTATCTAGAAATGTTGACAAAAAGAAGAAGATGGACTTACTTCACTACAAGAAAAATGCTTATTACCGACGGATTCAGACCGTCGGTAATGGCCATAATCCGTTGGTAATAATACTTTATCGACGGACTTTCGACGGCAAAAAATCCGCTGGTAAACATATCGTCGATAATACTTTAGCAACAAATTATAAAAGTTCGTCGGTAATTACCGACGACCACATCCGTCGAAAAATCCATTCGTGCAGGCACTGCCATTACCGAAGGATTTGTCCGTCGGTAATTATCAACGGATGATGATGATGATGACTTATGAAGAAATGTGGAAGACTTAATGATGATTCATGGAGAAATGTTGAAGACTTAAAGAATGATTTAATTTAAGAAATACATTGAAGACTTAAGAGTTTAGTATTTTAGTTGTTGAAGTCTTGTAATTTGTGCATCTTATTTAAAATAGTTAAATTAGTGGGTCAAGAGTCAAAAGACAAAACCCAAGCAGTAGAACACTAAAAGAATTTATTTTTTTGCAGAACTCATTGGAATAATCGATTATAGTGATAAACGATTATCTTAGTGAAAATTGATTTTTGAGAAAAGCCTATGTAATAATCGATTATCACTTGTTGATAATTGATTATCAATTTTTGATAATAGATTATCACTGCTGATAATATATTATCACAACGAGAAAATTGTTTTCAGAAAATTTTATGTGATAATCGTTTATCAGCGATAGTTGTGACTTGACTCTTCAGTTTCTTGACCTAATTTCGTAAAAGGCTGCTATAAATAATGTGGTAGGCTTTCATTTAAAGACATAAAAGTTAGAGAAGTCTTAGTACTTGAGAACTCAATGTGGAAAGACTTTGAAAAATACCTAGTGTGGGTAAAATGATAACTTTCACCAAGTAGGTTCTTGTGTGATTGAGTGTTGCTATTGTTGCTAGGAGAATTTGTCCATCATTTGTGTGATTCAAAGGAGGTGTTCATTTCTTGTGGATTTAAGGAAGGTGTTTCTTCATCTCTTCTATGATTCAAGAGAGGTATCTTTTGTAACATCTCAAAATTTATACCACAATATTTTTAGTATGTTAACACCTAAAATTTTATAATACATTACTTTGTATGTATGTTGTATCTAGTCTAATAAATTATAGACATATATATATATATATATATATATATATATATATATATATATATAAAAAAATAAGTATGTGTGTGTGTGTCTATGTCTATGTGTTTGTGTGTTTATGTCTGTGTGTGTGTGTGTGTATGTGTGAAGTATGTTAGATGTTATTTTATTTTGTGACAAAATTTCATAAGCATATTACTTAATGAAAACTAAAATAGTTTTAAAGTTGTCACATCTTCATCCTTTGTGAGACTAAAAAAAGTAGTGTTTGAGTTAATCCCTCTATTCAAGAGATTAACAACTAGAGTAATGTCTTTTGATTCGAACCAATATAAATATTATGTGTCATTTTTATCTTTTCGTACTCTATTTAATTATATGTTGATTATATTAAAGGAAAGGTTTTTAATTGAACGCTAAAGTTTGGAAAAATTTAAAGTATTAATTTTTATTAATCAAACCAATTCAACCCTTCCCTCCGACCCCATCTTGGTTTTGTCAAAATGCAAACATTTTGCTGCATGATTCTATCAAAAATCACCCAATGTGGTACAACCTACCTAGATTCTCAACCAAGATGTAGTCGAGATTGTGAAATATTATTAACCATTCCTTAGGGAACTCTCGCAATAAAATAGTAAGGCCCTTGGGTTCTTATGAAACTTCATCCTTTCCATTTATGACCATGTCATTATTGGTCTCGTCAGGTGGAGTTATATTTGGCTAAATTTGGAAGGTGTCACTGTCAAACTGTTTGGAAGGCGACATATGTCAAAATATAGAAGGTGTTATATATCAAACCAGAAAGGTCCTAAGATAAGGTGACCCAAATTTTAACACATGACACATTTCAAATGATGTTAACGCTAATTCAACAAAAGGATCAAATTGATTTTATTTAAAACATATTGAGACTCAATTGAGTAAAAAAATTATAGATATATAGAAACTAAAATAAATCATATGATTAAATATAAAAATCAAGTTACTAATTAATCTTAAAATAAAATAATATAATTATGTATTTCCGTTTCACTATTTTGTTGTTTAAGATTGTGATAAACTATGTTTGTAAGTAATAAAGGAGAAACTAGAGATCGTTAAGGGAGTAATAATTTGATATCCAAACTTGATTTAAGAATAAATAAGTAGTTTCCCGCATATTCGTCTTATATCTGACCAATCGAAGACTAAACCTACATTCATGGATAAAAACTAAAAGTGGGATGCGCTCGTTATTGGACCGATGTCCAACCTTATTGGAGATTAGCAAACCTCAACACTAATAGTCTACGAGCCTTGGTGGTATTCAAAGACTGACCTAGAAGATTGGGTGAGAAATTGAGCCTAGTTCATCTAATAGTTATTATTTATGTATTTTGTTATTATTTTTTTAACTAAAATATTCTCTTATTTTTCTTTTATTTTTCCAAAAAATAAACAATTTATAATTGATTTAGTTATAAATGAAATGGTAACCTCCAACTATTTTGACCTTAGCGATTATTAACTTTGAGTCAAAGGAGTTTACCTTGTCTTTTTTCTTTGATTTAAAATTCTGTATTTTACCGGAACATTAATCAAGTTACTAATTAATCTTAAAATAAATCTGTTTCACTTTCGCTTATGATACATTATGTTTTTAAGATTATGATGATACATACTATTTTATATTAAGTATATATCTTGAGCTTCAATAATTTAAATTAGGTTTATTTTGTATGTTTTTTTATGGGAGTATTTGTGTTAGGTATATTTTAATTTAGTTAACATTTGGCAGTAGGAAAATAACCAATGATGTTTGACAGAAGAGACGAGAAAAATGCAGGCGCACAATAGATGTCATCAGTGGGGCCCACGCTAACGAGCACGCATGGCTACCTATTCCACCATCCTTAGACCTATTGCTCGCCCTGTCAACTCAATCATTTTTCTAATCTCATTTTTTTTTATATTTTATTTTGTTTTGTTTTATTTTATTTCTCAATTTTTACAGCTTTAACATGTTTCTTGATGGGAGATATTTTAAATTAGGTTTCCAATTTAAAATCCGTGAATATTGTATATATAATTATAATGTTATAACAAAAAATGTAATACTTTTATATTTTTAAATTTTGGAACAGCTTCTTTTTTAATATTTTTAAAAAATAGTTCATGAAATATTAATCATAAAATAATTTCATTTAAACTTGTTTGATTAGAAAAAAATCTAGTTAATTCTTTTTTACCTTTACTAAACAGATATTTATAATGATAAACATAAAGGGAAAAGAGAATTGATAGAATAAAGTAGGTGTCTTAATTTGGGAGATAATTTTAATAGTTATGATTGTAATCAGAAATCTAAGAAAATTAGCTGCTTTGCTTTAATGTTGAACATTTTTCTGTAACATTAAAATGGGAATTACTTATTTTAAACAGAACAAATGGACAATAGTTATATTTTTTAATAATTTTAAAACTCTTTTTCCGTCTCTTTCACATTATTAACACTACTAGCCATACGGGTGTAAAATATATATTTATAAATAAAGAAGAATCTGTTTTATAAATGTGTATATATATTTTATTCATTTTATTTTTATAAATGCTTTGATTGATTTGTAAAATACTACCTTAATATTTAATATAATAAAAAAATACAATTGTTCTATGTATAATTATAATGTTATAAAACTAATAAAATGTTTTTTATACTCTCAATAAAAAATTAATAATTATTATTTTACTTTAATAATTATAATAATAGTAACAATTTTTAAATGCATTTATATTTTATCATAGTAAAAAATATAAAGACATGTATTTTTACTAGTGTTAAATAAAGTAAATTTATTGAGGTTCACTTAAAAAAATTATTTTTATTATTACATGTTTATTTTATTTTATTTTTGTTTTACAATATAAAACAAAAAACATGTTTTGCTATAAGAAATTTTTTTTCCAATTTGATATAAGATGTCCATATATATATATATATATATATATATATATATACTTTTTAATATTTTATATCTATTTTATATGTAACACTCCAATTTTTTTTTCTTTCTAAGTTTGACTAATAACTCTATTTTAAATAGTCATTTAAAAATGTTATCACTTTACTAAAAACTAATAAATGAAAATAATGTTTTGCATTCAGATTGTATTGATAAAATGGTAAAATTAGCACAGAAATTACACTGTAAGATTTGTCTATTATTCTTTGATCTTGCCCAACTCTCATTTTTTTTTCATGGTTATGTAGCATTACCAAAGTTATCCCCGCTCCCGGTGTAATATAAAAAAGAAAGGGTAAATTAAGGTAACAAAGTCAAAACATTTTCTTTAAAAAATAAAACTCATAATGAGATTAAAAAGCCTTTCTGAAAGTAAATAAAACTTTTTTTAAGAATCACTTCCTTTAAAAAATCAATAAAATAATTAAATAAACATAAAAGTTTTTTTTTTTCACACAATACAACTTTTTTAAAGAGAATTGGGGTAACCATTACTTTTCAAACAAAATCAATTAGTTTATGCTTTTTTATTTTATTTTGAAAGGTATTTGTAGAACTGTCAAAATGGGTTGGAACTCGCGAGGCAATCCGGCTCATCATAGGTTCGGGACGGGTTGGGTTGAAATTTTTTTACAAATTTCAATACGAGTTGATTTTTGACCCGGCTCATTTAGAACCCGGCTCATTTGAGTTGAACCCGTGGTGAGCCGGGTTGGCTCACCAACCCGCAGATAAAAGGGTCATGTTAGGTTGCTTTTTTATCCAACACATAAATAATTTGTATTTTTTTTATTTTGGTTTGATTTTGGATTGTATTAAAGTTTATTTAGATTTTAATTAGAATTACAATTTAGTTTTGATTGAAAAAAAAATAATATTTTTTTTAATTAAGTGAACCCGTGAGTCAACCTGTTTAACCCGCTAACCCGTGGTGGGTCGAACCGGGTTCAAATTTTTTTGGCTCTCTAAAAAGTGAGTCGGATTGGATTGGCTCACTAAATCATCAACCCATAATGGATCGAGTCGAATCGGGCCGGGTTACCAATTTTGACATCTCTAGTCTTTGGTTTCATTATAATTTTATTCTTAAAAAATACTTCAATAAATTAGAGTAGAAAATTGTATTTAAATAATATGTTATCTCGACTTCCAAGTAATATAAAACTAAGTTGATTTTTTCATTCTCACATATAACACCAATGATCATGTTGATTAATACCAATAACTACTTCTACATATTTAACTATAATAAAATTAATTAATTGGCATTTTTAAAATTCTATACTAGATTATTAAAAAGAACAATGTATTACGATCTATGCTGAATTATAATATAAAATTAATTTACATTGTTAGTTTATAATATTTTTATTATTTATATAATAATCTTTTAAATTACACTTTTGATTAGTCTTGTAATTAGCACTTTGTCTAAAGATGAGAGTGGCATCTAATCCCATCACTTTTATCCCTAAATAAACTTTGTATTTGCATTTTCATTTTACCTTTTTCTCATTTTAATTATATTCATTCATTCTTCTTTTTTGTGAAGTTTTTAGGGTAGAGGGTAGGGGAGAGTAAGCATGGGTTTTGGAGATGTCACTTGAAATAATGTGTGTGCACCCCACTATGCTAACCCACATTTATTTTCTTCTTGTCTATGATAAGAAAGCCTAAGATTTCATCAAATATACACATACATTTCATCAATCAATTCACTTCCTCAACCAATTTTACATCACACATCTTACAAATTCATAGGAAGAAGATCACGACACAGAATCTTGGTACTTTTGAACCTCCTCAGATTTTCTGCATCACATTTTTTTAGCAACAAGAATCTCAAAAGTTTGTCATACTTGCACGCTTCAGCATCATTATGTTCTTCGGCATGTAAAAGGTATAATCAACACATTCTCCTCACTCAAACAACATCTGCTTCAAATTGATTCCAACATCTTTCACATGTGCATGCGTATTTCATCGGAATATTCTGATTTTATTCATTTTAGTTCTATTCAGTGTATTGCATAAAGGTGTCTAAATTCAGAATTTTCTTTTGGAATAGTTTGGAATAGTTCTTATAATGTTTCGGTACATCCAATAGTCTTACATCACTTAAACAATTGAGGTTAAACGTAACTTCAATATTTTTTCCTTCTCTTACCTTTTGAACCACTCTTTAAGGACAAAATCATAATAGAGCTCCACGTTTCAAAGCAGATAATATTTTGTTGAGTTAAATATGTTTTTGGTCCCTTAACTTTAAGTGAATTTTGGAATTAGTCCATTTCGAAACTTTAGATTAATTTAGTCATTCTTTTTTTCAAACTACGTGGATTTAGTCATTTTAATCAAATTTTGTTAAATTTATTTGACGTTTTATATAGCATTGTATTTAAGTTGTTTATACTGTTTGACACATTTTTACTTTAATGTTAAGTCAAATACTATTATGAAACACGCTTGAAATATGAAATAAACTTAATAAAATTTAATTAAAAGGACTAAATCTACGTATTTCGAAATATAAAAGACTAAATTAGTCCAAAGTTTCGAAATGAACTAATTCCAAAATTTATTAAGAAATCAAAAAGATATTTAACCCTATTTTTTTCTTCTTTCATTATCTGTGAATTATCTCTTAAGAAGAAAACCGTGATACTTAGTTAATGCAAAAACACAGGGATATCCGAACTTCGGAAACACTTATATTTAAGAACATGACTCAAGAAGAGTAGTACTTTAGATATCTAGAAAAGAAAAACCTACCTACACTGCTGCTGCACAATCTCAATGCAGAACAACCATATCAGTTAATTAAATATTGTCTTGGTGCAGAATTTAATAACTTGCGTGTACAAAAAAAAACACATGTATCATATTACTTGGCTTACGTAGTTCTTCTGGCAGGTTTTGAAGCACTATCAAATTTGTGGATATAAAGATGGTGATTGAAATTTAATTAATGGCAATTGGCTAGGACCTAACAGTGCCTCCAATTTTTCTACAAGGGTTAACAAAAAATGTTGCTTGTTGTCACCAAATTCTGTGATATGTTATGTATATGTTGCAGCTGTTGGTGATTCTGGTAGTGACAGTTGTGATGGATTATCCAATCAGAATTTGTAAACTCTTGACGTTATCTGCAGTGGCGGATTGTTTAATTATGACAGAACCTGATTTGGTTTTATAATGGCTCAGTGCCAATGCCATTTAAACATGTCTCTGCCACTTTGCTTGATACATAGTTCTTTTTAACCAATGCTTCAAAGTGACCATTAATAAATTATTAATAGGCACAAATGTGTTTGTTTATGTTTTGGTTTAAATCCTTGGACTTGAAATGATTCCTAGGATGATTTAGAAAACTCTCTGGCCCCTAACATAGAATAAAAGGTCCTTTTTAGTTACAAAACTACCAATTAACTAAATCAATGTTTTTCCTTTTGGTACAGAAAAGTTTAGGTAAATTGGCAATCATAGTTTAGCTGTGATTTTAGGACAACATAATTACCTATTATTTATTTATTTATTAACTATTATTATTATTATTATTATTATTATAATTGTGATACATCTAATAATCTTATTATTTTTGGGAGTAGGTTTCAATAATTTCATATACACATTAAATTTCCAAATTTCATTAAAGCTAAAGTAGTTTTCAAAGTTATAAAAAATTTAAAAAAATGTTTAAAACTATTTATTAATAAGAGATTTTTGTAATAACAAAATTTAATTTTATATAATTTTTTAGACGGAGAGACACCTAGTTTTAGACGGAGACACATCCTAGTGATCTACTCATTTTCTTTTTCATGTTATGATAAAAGAAAAATCTATATTTATGTTGGGTTTTTGAGAGATGATGAGTATGAAACATAAGCTTACAAATGGATTTATAGGTCTTCATGCTTGTATGATCACTATTAGGTATTTCGTAAGAAAATTACACTAGGGATATGTCGTTAGGAACAATGGCCGCATTCCTAAGATATTGTCCGTTTTTTTAGTGTACCGAAATAGAAATATCTAATAAACTTAACAAGAAACGTATAATAAATTTAACAAAATTTAGTTAAATAAATTAAATCTACATATTATTAAAGATGAAGGACTTAATTGGACCAATGTATAATGTCTAAAAATGAGAAAACTATGAGCTAGAAAACGTTACCTACTAAACCCAAACCAATAATTGATGATTGTTTTTTAATCATAACAAAACTAATACAGGCTAAACTAAAAAATGAGTGGTATACTAAAAGGGTTTTACTCCTTTACTTTTTTCTTGCTAGACGCCCATCATTGTTTGAATCTAAATTAAGGTATATATATAATGAAATACGATAGCTTTTTTATTACAATAATTTTTAATTTCATTTTATTATTTTTAATATTTTTAATTTGATTCGTTTTTATTAAAAATAATATCTTCTATCAAATTTATAATAACATCATTTTTAATAAGTTAATTAACTTGGATTGATAATGTATTATTTATTGTTCATACTAAATATCGTTGTTGTATTATTGTTTTCATTAACTTAATATAATGACTACACTAACTCTTTTTAAAAACGGTAAGACAAAATTAAATATAATCAAAATAATAGGATGAAATTGAAAAAATTATCATAATAATAAAATAAAAAAAACTATTACATTTTTGTAAAGATATTTGAACATCAGTGTCTATATTATCACGTGTAATACGTTATCGTCGTTAAATAAATATATAAAATATGATTGAGATCAGGTCAATAAAAAAAATTAGGCAAATTTATATTTTGACAACTTAAATATATTTTTTAATAATATCTTCTCTTATACAATAAAAAAATATATTTTAAAAAATAAAAATGGATTTAAATATTTGAGTCAATTCAATTCGTTACATATTCAAACCAAGTTGCCTTAAAAAGATTATATTTTTTTTAAATGTTGTTGAAACTGAATTTCAATCACTTAACTCACGAGTTAAATGAATTTGAAATAGATTAAATGGGAGTTTATTTGTAACAAACTAACAATAATATTTTATTATTTTTTATTATAACTATGTTGACTTAATTTGGTTTTTTACAACACAGGATATTGTTTAATAATATATAAATATACCTAGATTGTACTACAATAAATATATGATAAATTAAAAATACAACATTCTGAACCAATGCATCTAATTTACCAATTTGTGATATGTGAAGTTGGGTTACAAAATTTTTAACTTATAAAAATAATAAACTAAATTGAACGGACTTGTTTTTAACTCAATCTAGAATTAACCCTTATAAGTAGTGACAAACTTACGTGTACACAAAGTTGTGCAAACACACTCCTGATTTTGTTAAAATTATTACCAAATATTTAAAAAAAAATTATTTTACCCTCTCTCATTTTATATATTTGTTCACCTAATTTTGTTTTTTCTAATTCTTTACTTTTTATTTTGAAAGGTTGGTGAATTAAGATTCGAATAATTTTTAATTGTCCCTCCATAAATTAGGATTTGTATGCATCTTGTGTATGCTTGTAAATAAGATTAATCCACTTTGACATATCTGATATTTTTAAATATAAGACCAACGTTTTCTAACATATGGACTTATTTTTTGTTTTGTATATCTTGAAATTGATAAGAGTAGATGAAATATGATTAGCCAGTTTCCTGAAATATTTGAAGTTGAAGAGGCTCTTGTGAGCTACAAATCTGTCCTCTGCATCTCCTTATTTTGTTTTTTTCTGTCTGCCTTTCAACACTAATGAGTTCATCATTCACATCAAATTCTTGTCCTGCCAAAGCTGTCTCTAGATTCTCGGCTATGCCTATATAAGTGTGTGGCCCTCTCATTTCCCAACTCCATCAAATCTATTTTTCTTTCTTTAATAATCTCCCTCAATCTACTTTATAGCTTGCAGCTACAACACTATATCAACACTCATTAACACAATTTACCATCGCTAACTACTTATATTTCATAGAAAAAAGTTTTGTTTTAACATTTGGACCATCATTTAACAATTCTTATAAAAGTAAAATAGTTTTAACAAAAATTAATTTTTATATTTTAGAAAAAAAAAATAGTAACAAAGGATAATATTAAATGATAAGAAAAAGTGTAATGATGAACATGTACTAAAATTGTAATAATGTTGGAAGTCCCACAATAATCGGAGATAAAATCAATTCATAATATATAAGTGAGGATACACATTTCATTTTACAAACCGATTATGTGGAGTTGAATTAGGCTTAAACCTACTTCTAACATGGTATTAAAACTTGATTAGAGTCTATTCTTTTGAACATTCTATTTAACTTACAGACTTATCTTAAAATTTATAACATTTATCGGATTGTTATTATATTATTCATAAATATATATATTCTACATATAATAAGTTGTACATACTTTGAAGACATAGAAAGGTGTTGAAAATTTTATATCAACATGTGAACTTACCTCCACTTTCTTATACATATAAATATTATAATTAAGTAAATCAGATTCCAATAAGATAAAACTACCGTCTGCACTAAAATTTCTGCTTTTAGTACTTAACATGCTTATATTTAAATTTAAGTTTACCGATTATCTAGAGTCTACTTTACAATCAATTAATTAGAATATATTTGATGAAAAACAGATTGTGATACAGCAGAGAATTATTAAATTGTGTAACAATTATTTTAAAAACCATATTTGGAGAGTTTTTTAAATGGTTAAGGATGTAAGAAAAAATATATTAACGTATATCAATATTATACTCATAACATTTTACAACCTGACAATTTGATTACAAGTTTTCATGGATAAATTAAGAGTAAAAATATAATATAATTTTAAAAATAACTGATATTTTGGGACACAAGTTTATTTTAGTATATATCTTTAAACATATCAATAAATGATGGTTGACTGTAAGATAAAACCAAAATTTCTTATTTACATAATTAAAATTTGTGTATAATATATCATTCAAATAATATTGTGTTAGCTCAACAATTATTTTTTTTCTTCAAATTTAATTGATCTCAGGTAGGGATGTCAACGGGACTGGTAGGATACAGATAGTAGCTCTTCCGTACTTTAGCCGTTAGATAAATATATGTCCCGTACCTGTATCCATATTTGTGCGGGTATTCGTTATGCGAGTATCTACATTTTTTTTAATATCTAGGATATCCACGGGTACCAGCGGATATTTACCAAAAGAAAATTTTAATATTTAACAAAATATTTTAATGATAAATTCAAATAAAGATATAATGTTTAACATTCATAAATTTCAAACAAAGTACAAATAACCCATTTAAATAGTGTTGAGTTACAATCTACAAAGAAATGGAGAATTTTAAAAACCAATTGATAAAATGTAACTCATTCAGAATCAATGTGTTAATGTTTTAGTCTTTTTTTTTTATATTTTTTAGTTAAAGTAGAGTATAGCGGGTATAGGTATCCATAAGTATGGATACTATGATATCTGTACCCACCCAATTAACATGCAGGTATAAAAAATACTCGTACCCAGCACCCGTGGGTATCCATTTACAATATCTATTTCTTACCCGTAGCGGGTTTTAATCGCGGGTTTTATAGATTTTTTTGACATCCCTAATCTCACAACTTAGTTTCCCCAATAAATATTTTGATTATGTCCTAATCACTAGTGTCTCCTTGGGATGACGAAAATATTCGTGCCCGTGAGTATCCATGGATAAAATTCGTGACGGATAGTTGGTACCTGTGAGTATTTATTATCCACGGATAGCGGGTATTTTAATACCCGCTTATAAACGGATCGAGTGCGGATATCATACTATCTGTACCCGCAGGTACCCATTAAAAAATAAAATAAAAAATAAAATTTATGTTTTATTAAGTTAAATTTAATTAAAATTAAATTTTAATTTATATTTTATTAGATTAGATTAAGTTAAATTTAAATTAAATTAAATTTATATTTTATTTTACATTTTTTTGTAATTTTATTTAAATTTAATTTTAAATATTTATAATTTTTTTTAAAATATTTACGAGTATCCATTAGTACCCGCGAATTTTAAAATACCCGTGATAATTTTAAAACGGGAACCTGTGCAGATAGTGAGACAGATAACATATGAATTTTTTTGTTGCAAATCGAGTTACATATAGACATTATCGGTACCCGATTCATAATGCCTCCTTTCAAGATATTAATCATTCCATAACTATATGTCAATCATAATGATATTTCGCATGTATTGGAATTTATTATAAATAAATAAATTATAATATATATGTTACAATGAAATTACTGTATCTTAAAGTATAACAGGGTGAAACTGATTAATCTAATTACAAATTTTCAAATAAGCATTTTAACAACTGAGAATCACAATTTTACTAGAGTGAATATGTCAACTAGTTCTTCACTCTCCTTTCTCACTTCGAGTAAAAATTAAATAAATAAATAACGTTATCTCAGTTTAGAAAATTATTTTTCACCTAATTAAATTAGATTTTTTAAATACATAGTTGAAAATTCAATATACCAATGACGTGTGTGGGCGCGTGCATATATATATATATATATATATATATATATATATATATATATATATATATATATATATATATATATATATATATAAAATACATGAAAATTGTTATTCGATAATGTCTTAGATAAAAAAAATGTTTACTTTTATTGGTTGATATAGATATGTTTGGTGTAAAATAAAAAATTGCATTATAATATGTGTAAACAGTTGGATCTACTTGGTTTGTGAATATGACAAAGGGATGGTGACAACAAGGGAAGGTTTAAAGCAAAGGAGAAAGCTAACGAAAGGGGGCATTAATTTGAGAGACCCTCTATCGTTTTCAAACCTATTATGATTGATATAATAATGATTCTTATAGTCCCCACTTTAGTCTTAAAAAATATCCTCAAAGAAGAAGCATAAATGTTGAACCAAAGCCACACTCAAGAGCCACACAAAGCAAGTTAATTTCTAGAGAGAATGAGTGCTATCATTTTTCCAAGGAATCAAAGGGGCTTCTTCTCCATTCATCAAAATCACTACTTTTTGCTTTCTTTCTTTCTCTTCCACACTCCATTGAGTGTTTTTGCTAGTGATCTTATTCTAATTTAGGGTAAAAGAAAACAATAAAAGAAAAAACAAATCTAAAAAAGTAGATTGGTAAAGTCAATGCACCACAAGATCTCACCAACAATTTTTATTTATTTTGTATTTGGTTGCCTATAACAGTAGAGACAGTCATCAAAATTCCAGGATTTACTGCTGTAAAATCGACAGCCATTTCAATCTCAAACCCATTAAAGATGCTTTTCGCGTGAACTAGCATAACAACATTTGTTTATACCAATCAAGGAAACACAAAAGATATAGTGAGTGCTCGAGTGAAAGTTTATAAAACTGATTAGAATTCGAATTCAATTTTTAGCGGAGTGATGTTGACAACTTTTATTTTTAATGTAAGATAACTTTAGCAATACCACATTGATTAAGACAAATTTATCTTACAAGTTGAGGTGACAAAATAGGTCAGGTTTGGGAAAGTAACCTACTCATAAATGTTAGGCTGGAAAAAAATTTTCAGCCCACAAATTTATCCAGTCTGGCCCGCCAAACCCGTGAACCAGTCGGGCCAGTCCACAAGTCAAGCCGGATTAGCCCGCCATCCAATTTAATAAAAAGAACATTCGAACATCATCATGCTAGTTGCACTTAGAGACTCTCAAGTCCATCTCACTCACATTCAATGACGACAAATTATCACGATAACGAAGATGCAGATGAGAGAGATGACGATGCAAGCGAGAGAGACAGAGGCACAAGTGAGAGAGAGCAAACACGGACTACAACATCCACCTCTCATACCCGTGACGCAATGACAAATCTCATCTTCTCATATCAGAGGTTAGGGTCACTAGTGCAGAATGGACTTTTTACAGCATCCTATATGCATCAGTTCATGCCCAAACGAGGCATATGAAGATGAGGTGGCACTTTTATAATTTTTTTGAACTTTTATGTCTCGGTTGTACATAGAACTGAGGCATAAACCCCCCAAAATTTTTATCTTTCTCGCTGCTTTGATATTTTTAAATAGGTGACAAACTTTTATGTCTCAAGTCACATCTAACCAAGGCAGATAAATGTTTATGCCTCGGGTCTCTTATAACTGAGGAATATTTGATTTCTTTTCGAGTGGAATATGCCTCGGGTTGCATGTAACCGAGACAGATATATTTTTATGCCTTAGTTTAAAATCAATCGAGACAATAATCCTTCTTAGGGTTAAAAAGAAATCGCAGCATTGTTCATCATCTTTGCGTGAGCAATGACCATTTTTCTCTCTTCCATTTTCTAACGCCAGTGTCATTGAAGAACACCAATGTTCCTTTGTTGTAGTTTCATTGCAAAACACAGAGGTTCCTTCGTTGCTCCACCACCGGTCCACTGTCGCACAAGCCTCCTCCATTGTCGTCGTCGTCGTAGAGGTTGCGGAGCCACCATTGTCGCCATTCAATCTCGCTTGTAGGTATGTGTTTCTCCTTTTTCTTATCATAAAACCCTTTTATGTGTCAAATGCGTGATTTGGCTCACGATGGTTCAGTTGTTGGTGGTTTCACGTTTTCTGTTCTGATATGGTGGTGAAGAGAGGTTGTTCTGCGACGTCGACGAGATGAATGGAGGCGTCGTGAAGCTGTTCCGGCGTGATGTAATGGTCGAAGATGGTGGTGATGGCACATTGGCGGCATTTACGGTTTGAATGGTGGCTAGGGTTTCTGATTTGGGAGAAGGTTGAAGATGATGATGTGGCACATTATTGTTGGTGCATATATGTGTACAAGGATCATAGCCACGTGTCATGCTGTTATTGGGTTAGAAAGTTTTTTTTTTTATATTTGTGATACCCATTAGGCCGTAGTTCCCTCCAGAACCGAGGTAGTAACCCTCGTATATGCCTCGGTTCATAACCGAGACATAAACATATCCCTTTTTCACCTCGCCAGCATATGCCTCAGGTGTGAAACCGAAGCCAAAAGGCCAAAATAACCTCAGCCAAATCTCTCCCTTGCACTAGTGTGTAGAGATTGTAATGACTGTGGGTGTGCCTCTCCTCCCTCCTTTTGTTTTGATTTTTATTCTTCCTCTTTCAATTTTGATTCCTCTTCTTTCGATTTCGATTTCGATTCTTCTTGTTTTAGTGCATAATGGCTTGATGAATCAAGAATGAGACTTTGATTTGATTTAATTTGTAGTTTTAGATTAAGATTGATTCAGTATTTGAGATTGCGATTGAGATTGATTCTGTAATTGATTTAATCTGTGGTTTAATCGAGATTGAGCTTCACTGATTCTGTATTTGTCTTCTTCGTGTTTGCCCTTGAATATTTTGTCCTCATTTTTTCTTTGAAACTTGGGTTAGTTTGCTCTGCTTTGTACCATTATCGTGTTATAGGAAAAACCAGCTTCAAAAAAGAAATTAAAATTGGTGGACCCGCCTTCCTACCTATCGGGTTGTAAGTTCTAACTCGTTTCACTTGGCGAACCAACCAGCTCGACCTGTTTTAGGCGGGTCAAAATCGGATCAAGCTAAAAGGGATCGAGTTGGCCCATTTTGCCACCTCTACTTACAAGTTGCTTTTATAAAATTAAGTTACGTTTAAAGTTAACTTTTTAATATCAGATTCATAAAACTTTATTTTAATGAGATTTATTATTTGTTAGAGTGATTTTGTTATTAGGGATAACATAATGGGTCATACCCGTAGACATGTCCTACCTGTCAAAGTGATGGACCAAAAATAGGTCGACAAGTTGACCCATTTTTTTTTTAAATATAAATTGAAATAAAAATTTAAAAAATTTAACTTATATATACTATATATATTACTTACACATATAAAATAAAATTTTAATTTAAATCATTAACACCTACAAATTAGATTTAAATTATTAATTATAATAGAATAATTTTAAATAAATATTTTAATTTATCCAAACATTAATTAATCAATTAAAACTTTAAAAAGTATTTATATGATTAAATACATTATATATATATATATATATATATATAAAATCAAATTTTTAAAAGTTAAGAAAATTTATATATGGAATAGATAATGATTTTTATTTTAAATTATTTTTTATTTTTAGAAAATTAAAATAATATATTATTAAATATTTTATAATTAAACCAGCTCAAATTCATTTTTGACTAATTTTTCAATTCTTTGACTTATTCTTCTTTAGATTATTTTTTTCATTTGTACAAACGAGCACTCCAATCTAATTTTCAAAATGGATACGCGGTTTTACTTTTTTATTTATAAATACTTTTGTCCTAAAATAATACATTTATGTGTATTTAGTGTGTATTCACCTTTTGTTTTTATAAGCTAAAATTATTTTATGTATAAGTTAAACATATGAATTTAATATATAGCATTTTTCTTATAAACTAAATTAATTTTAACTACTAAGAATGCTATTTTATTATTTTCTTTTAAAAGTAGTTCTAGAGAAGTTTGTGAAGGGACTCTCGTGTACCTTGCTGTCATACTCCACAACTATTGAGAACTGTTTTGCAATTTTCAAATTATCTTTTTTATATCAACAAGGAACTATTGAGTTTCTATTTTTAAAAAGTACATTATTAATCAATTGATTAATTGTTTATGTTTATTTTAATGATTGGGTAAAAATTTTCTATTCTGTTAATAGTTCCAATCAAATTTTTGAAATTTAGCCATAGTTAATTCTCCATCAATTTCCTAATGTTGTTAGGTAACCTAAGTTTCATATAAATAAATTTTATCAGCGTAGATGGTTAGACATTCTTTGTCAATAAGATCACACGAGCTTAAATGTGGGGTTTATAATATTATATTTATAACAAATTTATTTATTTTAAAATAATTTTTAAAGTATACTTTAATTTAACTACACAATAGTAAACTCGACCCTACTCATATTTTGTTTACCCCTATTATACATGTTAGTTACAATTTATTTATTTTATATTAAATAAACTATTTTTTTGGAAAACTTATTTGTTTCGGTTTTCTACTTTTTGAAACTTTAGTAAATGAAATGAGATATTACTATTCATGTAATAATTTGTTCTGTTTAATTAAACTAGTGCTTAACATAATTAAACTTTTATAATCAATTTATTAAATTAATTTTCTAATTAAATAGTATAATGAGATTGTGATTTGTTGGAAGTGTGAAAGACTTAATGTTACAAACAAGGAATTCTAGACTATAGTTTTGTTCATCCTCTAAGAATATGATGAAGACATGGCTGAGAAAAATAAAAGAATTTGAGGAAGAAAAATGAAAGTAGCCAAGAGGAAAAGCCAATGATGATAAATCATAGTATTTATATAGTTGAAGTGTGATCGTAAACTATTAAAATCACTTATTTCTAATAAATGTGGTGATTGGTGGTTATTTTTCGTTGGAATCATAATGTACTCATTATATATAAGTGAGAAATAGTCATAATGAATTATTCTGTGTTAAATTATTTAAATAATAAATTAATTATATTGAGTAACAATTGGTTAAATGTAGGGGTGGGCAAAAAATCTAATTTTCTTGATCCAATCCACTTTTACTCCAATCCAATCCATTTATAATCCATTTTATTAAAAATCCAATCCATTTATAATCCATTTAATGGATCTGGATTTCAATCTAATTTACATTTTATATATCTTATCGATTGGATATTCATTCTATAAATCAAGATTTTTAAATGTGGATAATCCAAAAAATTCAATCCAAATTTTCAATTTAAAATTTTAGTTGGGTTAGATTAAAGGTTGAGATGGACTATGCTAAATTCAGACTTGGACGGGCCTTGCTCGACGACCTATACGGATCGGGCAGGCCCGACGACCATAAGAGGTTGGGCGAGCCTAAAGATATGAACGGGCTAGGCGGGCCCAATGACCCGAATGGGCCTAACGATCCAGAAAATTCGAGTGAGCCCGATGACCTGAACGGGGAAGGCAGGCCCAATGACCAGATGAGCCAGGTGGGCTCGAAGACCCGAACGAGCCAGGCAGGTTCGAAGATCCGAACGGGCCAAGCAGGCTCGATGACCTGAACGGGTCAAGCGGGCTTGAAGAACCGAACGGGTCAGGCGGACCCAAAGACCTGAAAGGGTCACGCGGACCCGAAGACCCGAACGAACCAGGCGGGACCACTGACGAAAACAGGTCAGGCAGCCCAAAGACCCGAACGGGTTAGGCAGGCCCAGAGACCCGAACGGACCCGACGACCCGGATGGGACCGACGAACCGAACGGGCCCAAAGACCCGAATGGGGCGGACGACCTAGATGGGCCCAATGACCCGGACGGGCCTGATGACCCGGATGAGCCTGACAACCTACACGGGCCTTACGACCTGGATGACACGACAAAACGAAGACTCGGACGGGCATTACGACCTAGACACTCCCTACAACCCGGACGGGCTCGACGACCCAAACGGGCCTGACGACCCAGACATGCCCGACGACCAAGATTGGTCCGATGACCCGGACGGACCTGACGACCTTGACGTACCCGACGACCTAGATGGGCCCCACGACTCGAACGTGCCCGACTACCTGATTGGGCCCGACTGTTTGGACGGGTATATTCAGGTCGTCTGGCTTGTCTGGCCCATTCGAGTTGTCGGACCCATTCGGGTTGTTCGGCCCGTTCGTGTCGTTGATCTTGTTCGTGTTGTCGGGCCCGTCTAGGTTGTCTAGCCCGTCCAGGTCGTCGAGCCTGTTCGGGTCGTCGAGCCCATCTGGGTCGTCCGGGTCCTCGGGTCCATCCGGGTCATCCTGGCCTTAATGACACAAGTTTTAAAAAATTCAATTTAAATTTCTTTTATAAAAAATGGATTCTGGATTTTGAACTTGATCCAAATATTTGGATTGAATTTAAATCTTGATCCAAATATTTGGATCTGGATTTTAAAAAAATCCAAACTACTTTTGCTAAAATTATGGATTTGGGTCAAAAATCTAATCCAATTATTTGGATTTAAAATAGATGTAGATTGGATCATTAAAAATCCAATCCATGCCCACCCCTAGTTAAATGTGACATTAATACAAAATTACAACAATACTTATAAAATTCTAGCAAGCTAGTCACCATACAACCATTTATACAATCCATCATCATAATATAATGGGTTAAAGTTTAAGTATGTTTTTAGTCCCTAAATTTACATGCCAAATTGAAATTTGTCCACTTCTCAAATTTTGATATGTTTTGGTTCACAAACTTTAAAAATGAATGAATATATTATGTTTTGGGTTAATCAATTAATGAATTTTAGTTTGATTTTATTTCAAGTAGTAATAAGGGCCTAATTGACAACTAGGCATCAGCCTTGAGGATGCATAGTTGAATGCTATTGGGTGACTTTTGGTTGCACGATTCCAGTTACAATTAGCCATTAAGTAGTGAGATTATTATTATTTTAAGTGAGTTGTAATTGCATTAAGGGATCTTTTGTAATTTTGATGGCTAAAATTACTTTATAAGCTAACCCATTTTTTATCAATGAAACAAGTTTAGTTTTATTTAGAAATATTGGAGTTTATCTCTTTTATCTTAGTGAGAGTGGTTCTCCTAAGTTCTTGAGTGATTTAAGAACCCTTGGCTATATCAAAGGATTTTTCCATCCTTTGTGTGTTGCTTCCCTTGGAAAGAGAGTTTCTTTCCTTCCACCTTTCATATTCACTGCTTGCCCTTTCTTCACCCGAATTAAGAAACTCACTTTTGTCCAATTTTCCACCACTTTCCAATCCACCTTCTCACTAGTTTTTCAAATTTCCTACAAGGTTCTAACCCTAAATATCCTTGTACAAATGGGCTTTGCATCATATGAAGGAAGTATGTTACCAATATGAATTTCAAATCCTTAAATGCCATAGATGCAAAAAATAAAAAAACAATTGCAAAAAGAAAAAAAAAATAAAAATCATTAAAAAAATAAAAATAAAAAATAAAAACTGCGAATTGACATGTGACATGTTTAAAATGCCATTTGTATTTTTTTTTAAAAGAACCTAATTGAGTCAATGTTTCAATAATTAGGACTCAATTAAAACAAAAAGTTAATTGGAGACCGATTTAAAACTTTTCAATCAAACTTTAGACCAAGTGAATAATTAAGCCTTTTGAACAATATCACAAATGTTGTTGGTGGCTCGATTGCAAGAAAAAGGTATGTTAGTCAAATATACCAATATATGTTTCAAAAAAAGAAAGTGAAATACATATTTTAAATATAAAGTTATAATTAAATGTAATCTAATTCTGCAAATATATTTTACCTAAATAGCCCTATTTATTGGGTATTTTTAGTTCATAACATTTGAGAATAATTCCTGACATCTATTCTAGATTCATTGTGACTTAAAACATGTGAAAACCAGTCCCAAAGTCTCACAAGCCATGATTTTGAAAAAAATAGAATTTACTCACTAATGTCTCAAAAAAGTCAAAACAAAGATGAAAATCCTGTTGGTCCCAATGACAAAGTTGTGTCTGACCTGGGTTATTTTTTTGAAACCCTAACTAGAGAGTTCAAACTTTTGTCCATTAATTAATACAAACTTGAAGGCTTTGGTCAAAGATTACAAGGACCACATATGAAAATATATGTCATGGTATTTAAATAAATTCTTTCATAATAATTACTACTCAGTTAAATTTTTTTATATAATGATTTAAAGCATATAAGATATTAATGACTCAAAAAAAATTCATTAGTTCTTAAAACGAAGAGAAAATAATATTTTGTGGCATAAATGATGCATAGAGGCAGTACAAATATTATATCAAGAGATACCATTTCAGAAGATAATCCACCATGAAGGAGCAATTGAAACATCATCCATTGTACCTTCTTAAACACCATTTTAGGCAATTGATTGCTTAATGGAAAAATACTACAATCCAAGTATGACACTATTGGTTGATTTGGTTTATTGAGTTTATTGAGTGATATGTTATTTATGTCTTGAATAAACCATCATCCAAAAGATTTATTCTACGATAATATAATAATTGTGATGGCTACATAAGTTAGCTTTTTATTGGAGCATTTCAAAATATATAGTAATAATTCATTTTCTTTGACTGACTTTGAAGTGATAAGAAATTGGAGTTGTTTTTCAAATGGTTTATATGAGTTGTTTTTTTCATTGGTAGCGTATTTCTCCTTTTTAATTCTAAGGTAATGAGGTTTAATATATTCTTGCCAGTGTCACTAATATTTATTGCACGTAAGCAACCTGATTTTAGTATATTGATATTATATTTTTTCTTGTTCAAAGTACATAGCATAAGCGAAAAAATGCAATCAATAAGAGAAAACAAAAATAGATATACCAAATGGGACCATAAACTTTTCAAGAGTTGGAGCTTAATCAGTATTGTATTTATTATTTCTCTCTCATGTTATATGTCTAATGCAAGATATATTGCCACTATTATTGATATGTGAACAAATACTTAAATGAATGTTTTTTGTATGATGAATGCATTTTCATTTATAATGAGACTTTGAGAATTTTGTTATGTTAGTTGTTAGAATGAGATTCCCATTAGGTGAAGACTTTAATTTTCAATTCATATAGAGTGTTGGGAAAAAGGATGGAGAAGAAGTTAGTAGAGGTGAAATGTTTATAAATAGTCACCAAGTTCATCGTGGTAGGATAGGAAAAGTAGTGGATGAAGAAACATTGGAGGTTATTGAAAGTTTATTTTAATTTTTGAAATATGTCTTAGTGCTTAATTTTTTTAATCATTAACTTTGATGTATATACATATACACATGTTTCGGTCTAAGCTTGAAGGATCTATGCAAAAATCATCAATTGAGATTGTGAAAAAACTTTTCAACAATTGGAAAAGAAAGATCTGGTTGAGCTCGTTGTTATGGAAGGACTATGACATTATCATTATTAAAAAAATAATCAAGAAATTGTTGTTATTAAACAAGGATATGTTATGCAAATAGATGGGATGGCAAAGAAGATTGAAGGTTTAGAAACAATGATGACATTCATACTTATGCAACAAATTCTTGATTTGAATGATGAAGATATAGAACATATGATGTCACATGTTATAGGGAAAGAAAATAGTACAATTGCTCCACGTTCATTTGTTTTCACTAATGTTCCTTTTTTTGACTAGATATAATAGCATAATAACAATTTGCATTCAATTTTATAGTTTGGGTACTTTGCATTTATCTCATTTAATTTACATACTACTAGCATAAACACAGGCGCTATCGCGCCTGTATGTACGCATTTTTAAAATATGTGTGATATTATATTAGTAGGGGATGATATTAATGTTATTAAGTTAATATATAAAATAAAATTATATTTTTTGAAAATAAAGTGAAATATATAAGAAAAGATGAGAGAATAACCGTTGATAAAGAAAGAAAAAATAAAGATAGACGATTTTATAAAAAGCTTGTAAAAATAACGGTCAATTTTCAAAGATTTAATAAATAATTATATTTTAAAGGGTAAAATTGGTATTTTGAAATGTGGACACAAAAGAGAGAATCCTCTTTATATATTGTTATAGATATTGTATTTTGAAAAGCTTGTTCAATTTTTGTTTACTTTTTCCAGGTTGAATATTAAGATAATGAGCAAATGGAAGAATGATTGATTTAAGAAACCTCTATATTTTACATAGAAAATTATAGTTTTTTCTTTGTAATATTTTAACACTTTTAGCCTTAATGCATACAACATTTTAACTTTTAGTATACAATGGACTACCTACGCCACTTTTATCTCCTAGTTTTAATGCTTATAACTTATTACTTTGAATCTTGTCCATTTCATTCAATTATTACGTATATTACATGTTTTATAAAAATTGTATTTGTGAAATAAAAAGACTTATTTAAAAGTTATAATTAATATGTGACATAAATCAATCACATAAAATAATATAAGAATTGCCTAAATGAATAATTATACTTTTAAAACTATGGACCTAAATGTACATTTATATTCTAAACCAATTCAAAAATGTTGCCCAAAGTGTTATGATGTCTATAAGGACAACTCAATGGTTTTGGAGGCCTAAAACTAACTCAAAAAATGAAATTTTTTATTTAAAATTTTTTTTGATCTTTTTTATGCAAAATTATTTATTAAATTATTATAAATAATTTCATTTAACATTTATTTTTCAATAAATAATAAGGTTAATCCGTTTAATTTTTTTTATACAAGTTTTTACTATCTTTAATTTTTATAAACTCCTTTTGGTTGAAACAACTAATACTAGAATTATTAACATTATTTTATAAGCTATATATGCATTTTGAAAATTATCTATTCTTTTTACACAATTAAGAATGTCAATTGGTTTATCATTTTCCAATTCTATAATTTTCCTTAAGATATTTTATTCTGAAAATAAATCAAATCCATCAATATCCAACAAATTATTTTTGTGTCATGTTTGTGGTTTATTAATTCTTATGCTCTAATATATCTATTATCCATCAAAAAGCTAAACCCTAACCTACTTAATAGTTTTGTAAAAAATACTTTTAGTTCCCACTACATCATATTTTAGTTTAGTCAATGATTATTTAATTGTTGCATTTATGTTTAGAATATTATTATTTAATTAATCCTTGAACAATCGTCTCATTGGGAATGATAACTCCTGACCTCGGCATTGATACCAATTGTTGGGTTAACGCCTATCACTCAACCAATAGTTATAGTTAATAATTAGAGTGCAACTCTTTCTACTTAAGATTTTAGTAACCAAAGTGTCATGATTTGATTGTGACTTTGTCCACCTAGCCCCTGCCATGAAAAAATTGATGCACCTCACAACAATTTAATTTATTGGGTTCCATGATGCTAATTTAACAATATTTAAAGTTAAATTATCTCATTTTAAAAATGTTGTATAAACTATCTACATTTTATCAGTTGTTGCCTATAATTATCATTTTCTAACGCATTGCTACAAAATAGGAAAAAAATTGTTACACTCTCTAAGTTTAAGAAAAATAAAACTCACTATATAACTAACAATAAAAAACTGTGTCTTATTATTATTTTAGGCAATGGTTTTTCAGTTGTTGCCATGTAAGCGTTGCCTGATCTATAAGTGTGGAAAGGATTCATATTTTAGAGTACAACTGAGGAGGAAACAACACAAAGAAGATACCATAATTTTATTGCTTTGCCCACATTTTCTACGATAACATTTTAAAAAATGTAGCCTAAATAATCAATGGGTTATAAAATGTGGACTTTAGTAACATTAAGACACTTATATATCTGTGGAATTTTCTATGTTTATGCAACATTTATATGCACGTGGCCTAGTTCAATGTGGTCTAAAGTAAAAAATTGTGTACCTCATCAAGATATATCTAGAAAAACTCTCAAATAGAAAGCATGGAGAGGTAGTAGAAGTCACAAAAAGATAAAAGAAGGAAATAAAATCAAAATTAGTTATAAGAAAATAAAAATAACTAATCATTCTCTCTTTCCCAAAACAAAATTATAATTTACTAAAAAAATGTTTTAACTCATCAAATATAATTTTTAATACCAATAAAAATTAACAGCACTAATAATAATTTATTTAAATTTTATTCTCAAACATAAACTTATAATTAATTTAGTAGAGATATATTAGTACTAAAAAATATTTTTTGAGACATTGTTTTCTGAAAAATAATTTTATAATTAATTTAATAGAGGTATATTAGTACTAAAAAAATTCTTAAGGCTTTTTTTTTAAAATATAATTTAATAATTAAATTAATAGAGGAATAATTGTACAAAAAAATTGTGAGGCCTTCTTTTCTTAGAGGCCTAGAAGCAGTGTTTTACATGCTTTGCCTTTGAGTTGGCCCTATATCTATAAAAGATAAACCATAATTAAAGATGTATGACATTTATGTACGACAATATTTCAAAAAATGTATCTAAATAATAAGCAATATTCAAAATGAGTTGTCTATAAACAATAAAAAAAATTAAAATACATTGTCTATAAATAATAAGCAAGATTTAAAATGTGTTTATCTATAAACAATAAATAACTTTTAAAATGTGTGACTTATTCTAACACTATAAGACAACAATTTTGTAAATTATGTGGCCTTAGTAAAATAATTGTTGTCTATAACCTAAGTCCACGATCATATCCTCCATGTCTAAAAAATCATTGTCAAAATGTTCCCTAAAGTTTAAGCCATTCATTTTTTTATTTATTTCAAAGCACACTTGTTAGTTGTTGTCTAAAACGAAAAATAGTGTAATCTTTAAGAGTATTAGGAATTTTCTTCTCTTGGTTTGGTTTATATCTTAAGAAAATTTTTCAAATGGTGAATATTCATAGCACTACGGAAGTGTATCCATCTCTTTTATTCGATCTATTTTTTATTTTTCTTTGCAAATTGTTCTTAGTTGTTCTTGCTTTTAGTGAATTGAAAATCATGGATTCTCTAGCTTCAGCAACAACCCACGTTCACCCATGAAGTTTTGACGAATCTTTCTAACCTTACATCTTTAATGTTATAAAGTTATATCAAAGGGCGTTTAAATTCGTATATCCTCTCAATAAGAGTTTTCTTTATATAAACCAAACAATTTTTGTTGTATAACCAAACATAGATTTTTACACTTAGTAAAAAAAAGAACAATATGTATATTTTATGTATACTTTTATTTTATTTCGAAGAGAGATAAAAAAAAATGTAGTCATTAATAATTTTATTTACTTGTATATAAGTCATATAATTTTATGTAATACTTATAAATCGAGTTTAATTAATGAAGCTACTTTCCAATTGGACGAAGTCCATGTTGGTTAAATTAATAAAAACTAAATTGTTCAATATTACTTTTTATTACTAATATATAAATCCTTATTATTAAATGATTATTACAAACATTTGTGAACATATTAAAAAAATTGAAAATATTTTAAAACTCCATTAAACTTTTCCTTTATCTAAACCCACAACTTGAAGAAGTGAGTGATCAAGTGGCTTAGTCCATTTTATGGAATACATTTTATTATTTAGTTATAATAAATAAGGGTAAGTGTGTCCATTTGAAACTAGAAAATAATGGTAAGATAGCCCTCATGATTGGGTAGATTCCTTTGAATTAAAATTATTAGGTAAGGTCTATGGACCCAATTCCCTTCTTACCATTCACACTTTCTTCATAGAAAAAGTTGATAGCCATTGTGAACTTTTTCAAGGTATACATCACACTGCAATTTGTTCATCAATGATACCAAATTGGTCCTTTCTAAAAAATTAGCATTACCAATTTCCTCCTTTAAAGATAAAAGAATAAAGTGTTTAATTATTTATATTTTTTAATTTCATTTTTTTTTCTAAAGTGTTTTTGTTTAATTTTTTATGTAATTTTAAAATGCATTATTTTTAACTACTATTTTGATAGATAGATGAAAAGTGGTTTGGGTACAACTTGTAGAAGATATTAAAAAAAAAAAGATTTTAAAACTAGAAAAATAAAAAAATGGACAGCAGTTTTAGAACACTAAAATTGAATGTCGAAAATTTAGACAAAACAAATACAAATCTTATCCAAAATTAAGTTAAGATCAACTTAGATTAATTTAATAATATATTTAGTAATTTATACATCATTACATAAAGGGGATTTTTTTTATGTACATATTTTTTTTAATTTTACTCATATATATATATATATATATATATATATTTTAAATTAAAATAATTATTTTACTAATTTTATCTTTTAAGTAATTTTTTTAATTAATCAGTTTTTCGATTTAACTTTTTTTTTTAACTTAAGCATTTATTTAAACTAAAATAATTATCTATAATAAAAAACATACATTAAAAAATAAATAAAAACCATATGCAATAAAATTATAAAAATAATTTATATATACTTTTATGATTATAATAATACTAATTTTATTATATTTTTACACATATACCTAATGCTTATATCTCCACTAAGATATGTTTAAAAATATTTATAAATGGATAATAAGGCCAAATCTTGTCTCTAAAAAAATATCATATCATATCATATCTTTTTCTTATGTATGGTTTTTGTCTCCAATTTCTTGCTAATTCAACTACACACTCTTTTTTAGGAAAAAGATTTAGTTGAAGTTAGTGGTTTTTAGTCTTTAATTTGCCTTGAAATACAAAGAATCTTTCCTTGCCAAAATCTTGCAACCTCAAATGAAAAAAAAAAAAAGAAGTGCAAAAGTGATGTTAAGTATATCTTCAATGCTTTTTGTGTACAAGAAGAGAATGGGACAACTTTTGCTCTCTCCTTTGGTTTAGGAAAGTACCCTAAGATGTGTATAAGAAAGATAAAAAGCAAGAAAGGAAAAATGATTTTATACACTTCTTGTGATACTTGTTGTGATGGAAGATGTGAATTATTTGATACTCAAATAATGCAAATTGTGTGTTGTTGAAAAGAAAAAAATGGTGGGGTCAGAAAGAGGGATCATGCATTAGATTTCTTTTGACTGAAGGAGTGAGTTCAATGCCCTTTTGTCACCATCTTTTTTATTGCTCTTTATCACACGCTTGTTGCTTTCTTTCTTGCTTTATTTTATTTTTTATTTTTTTCTCTTTTTGTATAACCTCATCATCTCTCACAACATGATAATTTTGACCATCTAATCACTCACTCCATATCCATTCATGGAACAAAAAGTTGGACTCTTTTTCCACTCTTGCCATGCAAAAATTTGGGCTTTTCCTCGACCATTAGGTAGATTAGCATCACCACATTTTTTGTAGACCTTAATTTCTCTGCCCCGTATTATATCGATAAAATAATATTAGTGTAACTTTTTAATGTGGTTTTTGTGAAGAAGGTTATAGTGTAGTTTGGAATGGAAAACAATGTAAAAACCTTTTACATTATTTTAGTACATAAATTATTTAAATTCTTGCATTTATATAGAATGAGGAATGATCGACGAGTCTAGGTAGATCTATATTAGTTTTATTCTAAAAAAAAAACTTTAAATTTTCCAATAAACACTTAAAAAGTTAACTCTAATCACAATTTAACTTTACAGTACAT